>JAABUW010003187.1_pt1 | contig 23688 bp, 22 predicted proteins | sample 5560081 | NCBI WGS metagenome assembly JAABUW01 (sample SAMN10711882, study PRJNA513363) | rock metagenome | isolation source: Antarctica rocks | place: Antarctica: Victoria Land, Knobhead sud | reverse complement strand
GTCCCCAGGCTTCGACGCCACGATTACTCGTGACGCCGCTGGTTGGCTTCATGGCGAACGAGCAATTCCCATGATCAGCACCTCTCAACTGACAAGATCCACCAGGCTTGGCCTGGCGCACCGGAACCTCACCAACGCCACTGGCAGCAGCGAGCGGAAGTGAGCGGCGGCCTCGTCGCCCAGGGCGGGGAGCCGGCCCAGGCGCGCCTCCTTGTCCAGCCCGGCCAGTCCCTCGATCAGCCGGTAGTCGTCGAGCAGGACCCCCGAGCCGGCGTAGTCGCCGACCCGGCTGTCGTGGCCGATTGGGCCCGTCTCCTCGGTCAAAGCCACGAACCCGGCCCGGGTCAGGTAGGTCAGCCGGGGCGAGCGGGCGCACAGGCCCTGGATGCCGGCCCGAACGCGGGCGATGCCGCCGCCGTGGAAGTCGTGGATGCCGAGGACGAAGTAGGGCGGCATGCCCAGGCCAACGTCCAGGGCCTTGAGAAGGGGCTCCTCGTCGTGGGCTTCGCCGATGTCGCCGGTGAATAGGACGGCGTCCGCCCCCGTTTCAGCGACGGATCGGCACAGCCTCTCGCCGTGACCGGCGATCACGAATTTGAGGTGCAGGTCGGTGAGCCAGGCGAGGCGTTTCATGGCCTGATCCCTTTCAGAGTGTCGGCATGGGACGGATCGGGGCGGACCGTCATGGTCTAAAATTACATCAATATTCAGTCATAAATACATGAAAGAATACGTAGCTATCACGCACCAGCCGGACGATACCGGCATTCTCGAACCTTTTGCATCGGGAGAATGATTCTTGTCCCACATCGTGACGATCAAGACCGAGGTCCGCGACCCGGCCGCGGTCGCGGCCGCCTGCCGCCGGCTCGGCCTGCCCGAACCCGCCCGCGGCACCGCCAGCCTTTTCGAGGGGGAGGCCACCGGGCTGCTCGTGAAGCTGCCCGGCTGGCTCTACCCGGCGGTCCTCGACACGGCCACCGGCCGGGTCCACTTCGACAACTACAACGGGAGCTGGGGGCGGCAAGAACATCTCGACCGCCTGCTCCAGATGTACGCCGTCGAGAAGGCCCGCATCGAGGCCCACAAGCGGGGCCAATCCGTCGTCGAGCAGCCCCTGGCCGACGGGTTCGTCAGGCTCACCATCACCATCGGAGGTGCCTCGTGAGCAAGGTCATCGAGATCGTCGTCGACCCGAAGGGCGAGGCCACCGTCCAGACGAAGGGCTTTGCCGGTGCCGAATGCCGCGAGGCGAGCCGGTTTGTCGAGCAGGCCCTCGGCCAGAAGACCGCCGAGACGCTGACCGCCGAGTTCCACCAGGGCCAGCAGGCCGCGCAGGAACTGCGTCAGTCGCAGTAACTGCTGCGAATGACCCGAGTCCCGAGAGCCATGCCATGCCCGAAGCCGACGTGCCCGCCGAAGCCCTGGCGGCCATCGAGGCAATCGCCGGGGCGATCCGCCGAGAGCTGGGAGCGGAAGTCGGCGCCTACCCCGGCTGCCGGGCCCCCGGAGGGGGCCGACCCGCTCGACCGGGCCTTCCGGGCCGCCGCCCGCTCGCTCCTGGCGCTGGACGGCGTGCCCGAGGCCGACCTGGCCGCATCCGTGTCCCGGACGCTCCTCCGGGTCGCCGCCCGTCGCCTGGGGGCCGAGGGATGGGACGACGGCCAGGTCAAGACCCTGATCGAGGAAGAGCCCGGCAGTCCGGACGACTGGCCGTGCTTCCTCGCCCTCAGCTCCCGGCCGCAGATCGGGCCCCTGCTCGGGCCGGACCGCGCCTGAGCATCGGTCGGCCTCGATCCTGCCCCCCGTTTCGACACCCACCACCAACCGAGGCAATTCCGCCATGACGCTCGCCGAGCGACTCTCGGAGTACGTGCGCGCCGCGTTCTCCGGCATCTGGATCAGGTCGTCCGAGCACGACGACGCGATCGCCGAGATCGCCCGCCTCTGCCGGGATCAGTCCTGGTCCCTGGCCACCTGGGACGTCGACCGGGGCCTGGCCCTGGCCGGCCAATCCGAGGGCCGGGGCATCGTCCCCGGCGCCGCCGACCCGCTGGCCGCGATCCGCTCCCTGCCGGCCCTGGCCACGCCCGAGGGCACCGCCATCCTGGTGCTCCGCAACTTCCACCGCTTCCTCGGCTCGCCCGAGGTCGTCCAGGCGCTGGACACCCGGCTCGCCGCCGGCAAGCAGGCCCGCACCTTCGTCGTCATCCTGGCCCCGGTGGTGCAGGTGCCGGTGGAGCTGGAGAAGCTCTTCGTCGTCGTCGAGCATGACCTGCCCGGACGCGACCAGCTGGGGGCCATCGCCCGGGGTGTCGCCACCGAGCCGGGCGAGCTGCCCGGGGGTGACGGCCTCGTCGCCGTGCTCGACGCGGCGGCGGGCCTGACCCGGGTAGAGGCCGAGAACGCCTTCAGCCTCTCGCTGGTCCGCCACGGCCGGCTCGCCCCGGAGGTCCTCTGGGAGATCAAGTCGGGCACGCTCAAGAAATCGGGCCTGCTGACGCTCCACCGGGGCGGCGAGACGTTCGCCGGCCTGGGCGGCCTGGACGCCCTCAAGTCGTTCTGCTCGCGGGCCCTGCGGCCGGGCCGGCCCGAGGGCGTGAGGGCCAGGGGGGTGCTCCTGCTCGGCCCGCCGGGGTCGGGCAAGAGCGCCCTGGCGAAGGCCCTGGGGGCCGAGACGGGCCGGCCGACGCTGATCCTCGACGTCGGCTCCCTGCTCGGGTCGCTCGTGGGCCAATCAGAGGCGAATATCCGCCAGGCCCTCCGGCTGGTCGACGCGATGTCGCCGTGCGTGGTCATGGTCGACGAGGTCGAGAAGGCGCTGGCCGGCTCCTCGGGCTCGTCCGGCGACTCGGGCGTCTCGGCCCGGCTCTTCGGGACGCTCCTGGGCTGGCTCAACGACAGGGAGAGCGACTCGTTCGTCGTCTGCACCGCCAACGACATCTCCAGGCTCCCGCCGGAGTTCGCGCGGAGCGAGAGATTCGACGCCACGTTCTTCCTCGACCTGCCCGGGGCCCGGGAGAAGGAGGTGATCTGGCGGATGTATCGCGAGAAGTACGACCTCGACCCGGCCGCGCGAATCCCCGAGAGCCGCGACTGGACGCCCGCCGAGATCAAGGCATGCTGCCGCCTGGCTGCCTTGCTCGACCTCCCGCTGGCCGAGGCCGCCCACAACATCGTCCCGGTGGCCATCACCGCCGACGAGGCGGTCGAGCGGCTCCGGATCTGGGCCGCCGGCCGCTGCCTGTCGGCCGACCGGCCCGGCCTCTACACCCGCGCCTCGGACGTCGCGACGAAGCCCGGCCGTGACGTCCGCCGCGACCCGTCGTCCAACTGACCCCCGGCCAGGCCGTCCCGCTCGGCCGGCCCGGACCCCGAGACCGCCCGCAATATTCGCGGAAATCGCAGAAAGGTCCCCCCGGAGGTCAATCCGGCGAATCGTGCGAATTCTGCGAGCCATCCCCCATTCCCCGAGGACCTGACGATGACCACCCTGCTCGACCACCTCGACTCGCGGACGGCCCCCGCCACCGCCGGCGCCGCGACATCGCCCGCCCGGCGGCTCCGGGCCACGATGGCCGCCGCCCGCGTGTCCTTCACCTGGCTCGGGACGCAGAAGTCGCTCAACCCCGACCAGAAGGCCCGCGCCGCCGAGACCTTCGGGGCCGAGGGCCAGTACCTCTCCGCCGGGAAGAAGCTGATCGACACCGGCCATTCGGCATTTCGGGCCGTCACCGCGATCCGGGGCAAGGTGGACGCCTACTGGAAAGGGCTCTCGTTGCCCTACCCGGAACCCGGCGTCAGGCTGATCAAGCACGACGCGATCGAGACCTTCGCCGCCCAGATGACCGACTATCGCACGGAGCTGGACGACGCCGTGGTCAACCTCGATCACCACTACGGCGAGCTGAAGGGGGCCGCTCGCGCCCGGCTTGGCTCGCTGTTCAGCCCCGGTGACTATCCCGAGACCCTGGTCGGGCTGTTCGGGGTGGATTGGTCGTTCCCGAGCGTCGAGCCGCCCGATTACCTGGTGCAACTCTCGCCGGGGCTGTATGAGGCCGAGCGGGCCCGGGTCGCGGCCCGGTTCGATGAGGCGGTGGCGATGGCCGAGGCCGCGTTCACCGACGAGTTCGCCCGCCTGGTCGCCCACCTGACCGAGCGGATCACCGGCGTCGGCGAGGAGGGGCAGCCCAAGGTCTTCCGCGACTCGGCGATCGAGAACCTGGCCTCGTTCTTCGCCCGGTTCCGCGAGCTGAACGTCCGGTCGAACGACCAGCTCGATGCCCTGGTGGCCGAGGCCCAGCGGGCGGTCCGGGGTGTGGGAGCCCGCGACCTCCGCGAGAGCGATGGCCTCCGCCGCGAGGTGGCCACTCAGCTGGGTCGGGTCCGGACTTCGCTCGATGCGATGCTGGTGGACCGGCCCCGGCGGCGGATCATCCGCCAGGCGGCCGGTCCGGGGGGGACGCCATGATGCAGCTCGTCATCGAGCCCACCGGGTCGGTCCGTGCGGTCTACGCCGAGGACATCGATCTGGCCGCCCTCGGCCAGCTGGAAATCCACCGCGCCAGCCACGTCGAGCCCGATCGCAACGGACGGTGGCACGCCGACCTCCGCCCGATGCTTGGGCCCGTCCTCGGGCCGTTCCCGGACCGGAGCCATGCCCTGGCCGCCGAGATTGCATGGCTCGAACACAACTGGCTCCTGCCCTCGGGCTGAGCCGGCCCGTCGTCTTCGTCCCCACCAACCCGAGCATCAACCCCGAGCATCAACACGACCGCCGCATCTTGCGACCTGCCGGGCGGTCGTTCCCGGGCGGGTCGCGGTGCGCGCCAACTTCTCCCCGGAGGCCAACGATGACCCAGTCCCAGCTCGATCGCACCGTCGCCGCCCGCACCGGCGAGTCCGCACGCACCGTCCGCCGCCTCGGCTTCCAGTTCCAGGCCGCCCCCATCGACCCGGAGCCCATCGACCTCCGGTTGGTCATCGACTGCCCGTCCTGCGGCCGTCCGGCCCCCTACCCGGGCCGGGCCGGCGACGGCTCGCCGGCCCTGGCCGAGTGCCCCGGCCATCGTTGCGACATCTTCTTCGATTTCAACCCGGCCGACGTCTACGTCGCCCGAGCGTGACGCCACCCGGGGCCGCGACAACCATGGCCGGATTGCCGCCAATCCATCATCCCCCACCGGACATCGTGACCGGGCGATCCGGCTCGCGAGAGATCCCGACCCCACCCCTTCCATCACCGGAGCAGGACATGATCACGATCACCCGCCGCCAGGCCCGGGCCCTGCGCGGCGTCTTCCGCCGCTCCGTCCTGGGGATCGCCCACCGGGGCCCGATCCCCCCGATCATCTTCGCCGTCGACGGCGACCAACTATGCGCCCGACATCGGTACGCGCACCTGGCCGTCGAACACGCCGGCCCCTGCACGTGGCCTTCCTCCGGGGCGGTCTCCCTGCCGCTGGACGCCCTCACCGACCTCGAAGGTAAGGACGAGGCGACCGTCGCCCTTGACCCCGTCTCGCCCGATCGGACCGTGGTCCGCTGGACCGACCGGGGTATTCCGCAAGTTCGCGAGTACACCGTCCCGCCGGTCGGATCGCACGGCCGGTTCCCCCCCTTGCCCGACGCCTTGTCGGACCTCGGCCCCGGCCTGCTCGACGCCCTGGCCGAGGCCGCCGCCACCGCCGCCGAGGACGACTCTCGCTACGCCCTGAGCTGCCTGGCGCTGCGGGGCGGGTCGGGCACCATCGCCGCCACCGACGGCCGCCAGGTCCTGATCCGGGCCGGCTTCGCCTTCGCCTGGGACGGCGAGGTCCTGATCCGCCGCTCGCCGATCTTCGGCTCCCGGGAGCTGCCCCGCGAACAACCCTGCCGGATCGGCAAGACCAACGACCACTTCGTCCTCAGCACCGGACCCATCACCGTCTGGTCCGAGATCAAGACCGGGGTCCGCTTCCCCGACGTGGATCGCATCCTGCCCGGTCCGGGCTCGGTCGCCACCCGGCTCCGGCTCGACCCCGGCGACGCCCGCTTCCTGCTCGACGCGCTGGGACGCCTGCCGGGCGCCGACGAGCCGAATGCGCCGGCCACCGTCGATCTCAACGGCCGGATCGCGGTCAGGGCCCGGGCCGCCGACCAGTCTGGCATGACCGAGCTGGTCCTGTCGCGATCGACCTACACCGGCACGCCGGTCCGGTTCCAGACCAACCGGGAGCTGCTGGCCCGGGCGATCCGGCTGGGCCTGGGCGACCAGGAGGTGGCCGACGCCGATTCGCCGCTGATCGACCGCGCCGGCGATCGCGTCTTCGCCTGGCAGCCGCTGTCGAAGGACTCGGCGATCGGGCCGGACGACGACGCCGTCCGCATCGAGTCCCAGCCCCACCCCATCACCACGACCGACCCCACGGTCAGTCCAACAGAAAGGAAGACCACCGTGAGCGAAGCGGACAACCCCGACGGCTACGAGGCTGGCCGTCACGGCGAGTCGAACGATCACGCCTCGTCGGAGAGTCCTGCCCCGACCGGCCTGGCCGCCCTGATCGCCGAGGCCGAGGCGTTGCACGAGGCGCTCGGCGCCGCCCGCGCCCGGTCCGGCCGGCTGGTCGTGGCACTCCGCAAGCAGAAGCGGCGCGAGAAGCTCATGGCGAGCACCCTGGCCTCGCTCCGCCAGCTCCGGCTCCAGGACGTCGCCGAGTAGCCGGGGGCCATCGCGTCTCGCTGCCCTGACCATCCCCCATCCCCCGGAGAATTCCCATGCCCTTGAGGCTCAACGTCGGGGTCACCAGGAAGCTCGGCCTCCCGGCCTGCTCGTCGATCGGGGCCAGTTGCAGCCTGGATCTCGAAGTCGATTCGGGCCTGCTTCGCGACCTGCCCGGTTTTCATGCCCAGGCCCGCGACGCGTTCGTCTCGGCCAGGCGGGCCGTGGACGACGAGCTGGACCGGCTCCGGCCCGCGCCGCCGCCGCCGATCGATCCCGGGGCCGAGGGCCGCCGCGCCGGTCGCGATGGCCAGCCCGACCGGCCAGGCCCGCCGGGCCGGCCACCCGCCGATGGCCGGCCCGGCAAGGCCGCCACCCCCAACCAGGTCCGGGCGATCCTCTCGATCGCTCGCCGGCAGCGGGCCGACCTGGACGGCCTGCTGTGCGACCTCGACGTCGCCCGGCCGGAGGAGCTGACGCTGGCCCAGGCCAGCCGGCTGATCGACCAGCTCAAGGCCGTCGGCCCCGACTGACGGCCGCCCGGGACTCGCCCACGACGCCACAGACATCAACACCACGGGAGTGCCGACCATGCCCCTGACGGTCACCGAGAAAGAGCACTGGCGGCAGCGGATCGCCGCGAGGATCGAGAGGCGCATCGAGGCCCTGGCGGCCGGCGACCCCGGCCTGATGGGCCGGATCCAGGCCGAGGCCCGCCGCAGGGCGGTCGCGTCGCTGGGCCTGGCCGAGGCGCAGGCCGAGCTGGACGCGGTCGTCGAGGATCGCAAGGTCCTGGACCGCCGCGAGAAGCGGGCGCAGCGGGCGATGCTCGCCAGGCTCCAGGGCATCCCCGCCGAGGAGGTCACGGACTCCGCCACCTATGGCTACCAGTTCCAGCAGGCGGTGAATTCGGCCGTGCAGAAGCGCCAGGCGGTCCACGAGGAGGAGTTGCTGGCCGAGCATCCGGTCGGCCGCGACGTCCTCAAGCTCCGTGCCGAGAAGGAGAACCTGCTCGACGTCGTCTGGCTGGCCAGCTCGTGCCAGACATACTGCACCCATTGTTACGCTCGTCTCGGGGTCGCGGCCTGAAGCTCCGCTGCCTCCGACCGCTGGCTCCTGGTTCACACTCAGGGTTTACGTTTGGGCGTGGTCAGTTCGGTCGGATAGCGGTGAGTCGCGCATTGCCTGCGATCGGCATGAAGCCGTCGCAGGCGATCCCGTTCCTCGGCATCAGCCCATATGATCCAACGACGGCGGGTAATGAACACCTTCCGTGCGTGGACCCAGCCCTGGCAGCACCACTTGCACAGGACCGAGCGAGGCACGCTCAACTCGCGGGTCAGGTCGCTCGCCCACCACTCGTCGGGACCGAGCAGGTGGGCGTAGGACGTCGAGTCGACGCGCCGGCCGCCCAGGCCGGCGCGGGCCATCAGCATCCGCACGACGATCGCGCGGAACTTGCCATCGAGGCGAGCTGGGTGAAAACCCTCGGCGTTGAGCTGCTCGGCAATCTCGCCCGCCGTGTGGTGCGATGCCTTCAGTTGCTCAATCCGAGATATGAGCCGGTCGTAGTCTTTCATCAGGCCGTACCGGCCCACCGGCCGGAGAATTTCGTGGCGGCTGATGAACCCGCCGGCCCAGTGGATGGCCACGTCGACGACTTCGGTCGTCCCGTGGATCGAGATGACTACCCGCTCGACCAGATGTCGGATGATGACCTGGCGATCAGAGGGCGTCGTTGTAGACGCGTTCCACAACGTCGGGATGTCCGCCGACAGTGCCGCGATCCGATCCCGATCCTCGGAAGAAAGCACGAACGGTTGTTCAATTCGCGATCGTTCATACTCCTCCCGGAGCATGCGTTCCTCGATCAGGCACTGCTCCCATCGCCGTTCCAGTTCGCGAACGACCAGGCGGTTCTCCGGCTCGACCTCGTCATACTGGCGGCGGGCACGCTCGGACTGATACCGGGCTCGCTCCAGTCGTTGCTTCCAATCTTCCTGAAGGCGCCGACGCTCGCGCTCGATGTCCTGTTGGGCCTGGATGCTCAGTTCCAATGCCGCGGGCTCCAGTGCCCGCAGGACCTGGCGACTGACCAGGTCGTCGACCACGCGGGCTGCGATCGTTTGACACATCGGCTCCGGGCTCGGCTGGTTCTTGCTCGGGCAGTGGTAGGAAGGCAGGTGATGCGTGCCCACATGGTAAAGAACTTTCATCCTCCAGTCACACCGTCCGCAGATCGCCAACCCGCCCAGCAACGTCGGCCCGTCCCGAGGAGTGCCGAGCGTATCGGGGCGAGAGGCGTTCTGGACCAGTCGTCGCCGGTTGGCCAGGTATCGCTCCCAGGTGATATAGGCCGGGTGGTGGTCCCGTATGAGGACCTCCCACTCCTCGCTCGGGACGGTGATCCGGCCCGTGGCGGGATGGCCGGGAACCTTGCGCCGCGGATCGGTCCGGCGACGCCCGTGGACATAGGCGCCGGCATAGAACGGGTGACGCAAGACATCGTACACCGTGCAGGTAGCTGGCGGTCTCCATCGCAACACGCCGCGATCCGGGCCGGTGTAGTCGCGGAACGGGAAGCGGATGCCCTGCCGGACCAGGTAACGGCAGACGCCGCGTCCTGTACCGATCTCCTCGAACATCTCGAAGCAGAGCCGCACCACGGCTTGCACCTGCTCGTCCGGGTCCATCGCCAACTCGCCGGAGGGCAACAGGAGGTAGCCAACAGGCAGGCGGTTGTACAGCTCGCCGCGCCGGGCCTTGTTGCGTTTCCCCTGCAACAGGCGGCCGCGCATGATGTGCAACTCGGCCTCGCTCATGGTCCCCTTCAGTCCGAGCAACAGGCGATCGTTGTAGTCCGTCGGGTCGTAGATCCCATCCTGATCAGCCAGGAGCGTGCGAAAGATCGAACATAATTCTAGAAGTTGATGCCAGTCCTTGCACGAGCGGGCCAGTCGGCTCATCTCGATGCCCAGGACGAGGCCGACGTGAGCCAGGCCCACCTCGGCGAGCAGACGCTGGAAGCCGAGCCGCCCCTCGGCCGTTCGGCCGCTGAGCCCCTGATCTTCGTCGATGACGACGGTCCGATCGGGCCGCCATCCCAGATCGTGGGCGCGATGGACCAGGTTGTACTGCAAATCGGTCGACTCGCGGTTCGTCACGAGCTGGCGGAGCGAGGACTGCCTGACATAAACGATAGCCAGACGTTCGAGGTGGTGGGGTTGGACCTTCGTCGAAACCTGGGGGGCGGGCCCACGCCGGGGAGCGGGGAGGTCATCGACCGGCCCTGGTTTCTGATGGCGACCGGGGGATTTCTCATTGGTCTTCATCCGACACCCCCTTCTCCGAGGGGGATTTCAGGAGCTGCTTCTCGACGATTCGGCCCAGGGCTCGGAGCGCCCCGATCCGAGTGGCCGGCGGGAGCGCCTCCCAGAGCCGACTCAGGCGGACAGGACGTCCCGCGTCCGCAGGGCGCGGGGGGGAGCATGGTCGCTCTCTGATGTTGGCATGATGGCGGCCCTTGATCGTTCGGAACACGGCTTCGGCACCAGTCCGCCAGTGCCGCGAGCGCCGCTATCGACACTTTAGGCGGACCATCCCCACCGTGAGAAGGAGGAACATTCGATGCATTGTGTTTGGATTGTGAGCTCGCCGGCCCAGATCAAGCAGCTCTGGTCGAAGGTCGCGGCCCTGCTGGAAGACGAGTCGACACATCTGGAGCGAGAGGCGCTGGCGATTGGGCCAGTCGGCGAGGGCTGAGGTCGGCCCGGCCCGCGTCCCCCGACCCGAGACCCCGACCGGGAGGCCCTCGCCCGTGAGCGCGCGGAACAAGTTGAACGTCGCCGCAGTCAACGGCTGCCTGCTCCTGGCCGCCCTCGTCGGCGCGATGGCCGAGAGCGGGGCCGTGTTCCTGCTGGCCTTGGCGGCCCTGATCGCCGGCGGGATCGCCGGCGGCGATATCCGGCCCCGCCCCAGGGGGCGGTGAGTCATCGTCCTCCATCCCGGCCACGGCTTCGGCCGTGGCCGGGGCCGCATCCTCTTTTTTAGCTGTCGGCCGACCGGGGCATCGTGGTCCCGACTTCGCTATCTCGATGGGCCGGAGGCCGGACGGTCATTCGGCGGGGACTGATCGACACCCGACGGTCCCGGCGGCGCGGGATTACCGGGAAGGCCGGGAGTCGGGGGTGACGGTGCCGGATTCGTGGCCGGTGGGGCCGGGTTGTCCGCCCCCGGAGCCGAGCCCGTGCCGGAGCCGCCGCCGTCGCAGGACGCGCAGGCCAGCCCCAAAGCCAGCGCGAGGGCCGTCTTGCCCGGTGGATGGCGTCTCAAAGCCAGCGCGAGGGCCGTCTTGCCCGGTGGATGGCGTCTCATCGCTCTGCCCTCCCTACATTCTCGGCCCCGATGCCCTGATCGGCTTCGCGGCCGAGGAACCGCACGAAGACGCGAGCGTAGCCCGGGCGAGAGATGGCCTGCGAGCTCTTCCAGTCCCACTGGATCTTGGCCGTGTAGGCGGCCACCCGATTGCTGTCCTTGTCGGTCGTCGCGTCCCGGCCGTGCGGGTACACCACGAGGCCGCCGATGAAGGCATCGTTGAGGTAGTCGGAGTCCCAGATCTCGCAGAAGAGCGGCCCACCGTCGCGGAACGAACGGGGCTGATCGACCCCCTTGTCCGTGCTCTTGAAGCCCCGCCATTCCGCCTCGCGTGCCCCCGAGACGGCCACCGTCCTCAGGACCTGCTGGCCCCCGTCCAGGACGATGACGTAGGGGTCGACGGTCTTGCCCTCGGGGGCCAGCTCGAACGCCTGGATCTTGACCACCTCGATCAGCTGCCCCTCGTCCTTGACGGCGTCCCGGCCGAGGATCTCCCGGTACGCCCCGGTGTCGACCCAGGTCTTCAGCATGGCCAGCCGCTCGGGGACATAGGGGTTCTCCAGCTGCTGCCGCTTGAGGTCCAGGAGGAACTGGACGAAGGGCCGGTACTGCCACTGCTGGAAATTCTTGATCACCACCTCGGGCTCGAACCCCTTCTCGGGATCGATCCAGATGCTGTCCGGGTCCAGGCCGTGTTGCAGCCGCATGATCGCCTCGTAGGCGACCTTCGGCTCGCCGCAGCAGAGCAGCCCGGCCCGATCGGCCGAGAACTCCGACTCGCGGCACCAGGTGAACAGCCGGCCCAGGGCGAGCGTCGGCAGGACGTCCTGGAACTTGTCGGGGACCACGACGACGTTGATGGCCTGGAGTGCCGAGAGGAGGCCGTAAGAATTCTTCCTCAGCTCCAGGTGACCGCAGAGGACGCGACCCAGCTCGCGGCCGACGACGAACTTCAGCTCACCGGGCCGCTTCTCGAAGAGCTTCAGCAGGCCGCTGGTCAACACGAGGTGGTCGCGGTTGTACGCCCGGACGATGTAGATCCTCGTGTCGGGGTCGTTGCGGACGTAGATGGCGGGCCTGTCCACGCCCAGGGTGCCCGCGCACTCCGCGACGAGTCGATCCAGCCGGGCGAGCGGCTGCCCCTCGATGGAGAACGCGCTGGTGATGATGTTGGCGATGTTCTGGGCGTCGGCGTATCGGGTGACCCAGTCGCCCACCTTGCCGGGGAGGCCGCCGAGGATCGTCCAGTCGGTGACATCGCCCCTGATCAGGGGCGAGACCATGTAGGCGAAGAGGAGGTCGCCTCGGGTAGCGATATCGAAGCGGGTGACGCGGCCCTGCGGGAGGTCGGGTCCGGCGGCCGGGAGGTCACCGGCCTGGTAGCAGAGGGCGATCATCAAGACGAAGGCCGAGCGAACTCGGACGGATTGGGTACGGACCATGCGGCTCCTCCACGGCAGCGGGGGGACGACGCCTCCGGCGACCGGCCCACGTGGGGGACGCAGGGGCGGGGTCGCCGGGGTCGAATGCGCGTCGCGCGAGTCCATGATAATCGCCGCACCCTTCGGTAAACCATAGTTTACCGACACGAAACCGCGACGCGGCTACGCTCTGGCCCATGCTGGGCGAAGAGTTGCGGCGGGCACGCGAGGGGGCCGGGCTGACCCAGGAACAGGTGTCGTTCCGGGCGGGCCTGTCGCGGCCCTACGTCAGCATGCTGGAGCGCGAGCTGAAGTCGCCCACCCTCGACGTCCTGTTCCGGCTGTGCGACGCGGTGGGCGTCCGGGCCTCCGAGCTGATCCGGCGCGTCGAGGAGGCGCGAGCGGTCGGGCGATGACCGTCGGTGGCGGCGCCGGGATCGCCGCGGCTGCGGCCGCGTGGGAGGCTACCACCTACGCCTCGCTCATTTGCGGATGCCGGGTGGTCAGCCTCGACCGTGACGCCGACCGGGATCCTGGTCCCGGCCTCGACGCCTGGAAGGAGTGGCTGGCCTGCGACAATCGGGTCGGCCCGGCGGACGAGGCCGCCTTCCGGATCGACTTCGCCGCCTGGCTCGACGGCCTGCCAGGGCGGAAGTGTCAAATCGCCGAGCGGCTAGAGAACCGTGGAGCCGCGAAACGCCCCAGAATTGGGCGGAGTCTCGATAGAACGGGTCGGATGGAGGAAATGGGCTGGAGCAGCCGTCTGATTCCGGACCTATCGCTTCTCCCCCCATCTTTGCCACCTTACTGCTCGATTGGGGCGTACAAGCTCCGGACCTTCGTCCTACGCCGGCTCCACGGTTCTCTGGGGTGCTACCGGGCTCCTTCGATGGCAAATTAAGACGCTCGGCTCGACGCCTCAGGGGATGATCCAAGGACTGACCACGATTACCCCCCCGGAGACCTCGCGGTGCGGTGAGACGATCGCGCATCCCTTCGATGCGAACCGCTGGCCGGGTCCGAGGCTCATCTGGGGGAAAAGCCCTGGGTTCATCGCGTTCTCGGCTTCGTGCTCCACGCACTCGACCAGATAATCGCGGGAAAAGTGGTCGATCATCCGGCCGAGCGCGTGATCGAGCAACGACATCGCGACGAAGGCGGAGAGCTGGACGCGCTCGGGACCGGGCTCGACTTTGCGCGAGCGGAGCCAGGCGCGGGCCCGATAAATCTGGGGCTCCTCGCGGCCGGGGATCGCGTACGGATAGGTGAGCCGGACCCGGTCGTACCAGGGTCGCGGCACGGACGCCAGGTCCCCCTCCAGGAGCCCGCCCGACAGGTAGACGTCCACCCCGCGTGGCAGTCGATCCGGCGGCGGGAGGGTCGCCAGATCGGCGGCGGTCAGCCAGAGGACCATGACCGTCGGCGGTCGTCGGGCGATCGAGCGATACCAGGTCGCCACGGCCTGGGGGTCGTCCCGCGGGAGCCGCTCGTCCGTGAGGCGCGACCGGAGATCATGACCAAAGGCGCGACGGAACGACGACGCGAGCGTCGTCCCCGACTCGGTCGGCCGATAGACCTGGACGACCCTTGCGTCGGCCGGGAGGCGATCCGGCCCGGACAGCCAGGCCCCCAGCGACTCGGCCTCGCCGGTCAGGCCTCGGGAGAGATAAATCGTGGGCGAATCCGCGAGATCATCGAGGGCGGGGAGGTCAGTCACCGGGAAGAGGCAGGGGACTCCCGACCGGGCGCCGAAATCGTGGACGGGACGCCAGCCCGCGTCCACCAGGCCGCTCACCATCGCGAAGACGGGTTGACGACGCTGATGGGCATCGAGCTGCGCCCCCCAGGTCTCGACGGGCCCGTCCAGCTCCCAGACGTGGAGGACCCAGTCCCGGAGGGCGTCGCGGTATTCGCCCTTGAAGTGGATCGAGAAGCCGGGCCGGTCGCGGGTCCGGCGGATGTCGAGATTCCTGGCCCGGACGAACGCCTCGACGACCGAGAGCAATGCCCGACGTCGAGCGGGATCGACCCCGGCGGAGACCACCGTCGCGAGGTGGAGGTTTCGATCGTCCACGCCCGGCTCGGGTGTTGCGGAAAGGGTTCTCATGTAAGCGATCAGCGATCGCATGTCGTCGTCGCCGAGGTCGTAGCGTGGCATCAGTGGATCGAGCACTCGGCCCGTCGGGTCGATCCCTCGGCGGAGGGCTTCGGCCAGCGATCGGTCGGTGTAGGCGGGTCGATCGCGGGGCGTCCTCGCCGCCGCCTGCGCGGCCTCGGGGAGCGGAGCTTGATAGAGGCCGCGGATCAGGTCGGCCCGACGGGCCTGGCGGGGCCGGGATAGCGACGGCCCCGTGATGGCGGGGACGATCGACGTCCCCTCGTTCGACCCGAAGCCGCTCGGTCGATGACAGCGCGCGCAGCTCGCGGCGGCCCCACGAACCTCGACGTCGCCTTCAACAATACCCCGGAGCGCCCCCCCCGAGGCGACCTTGCCGTCGCGATAGACGGACCGCCCCGCCGAGGCGTCGTCCGCCCTCGCGACGACGGGTAGCGACCCGAGGATCATGGCAACGAGCGGGAGCAGCCGGACGATCATGGCTTGACCATCGCGCGGAACTCCGCGGCCAGGTCGGCCGCGCCGAGCAGGCCCGTCAATCGGACCCAGGGCGCGCCCCGCCTCGGCCGGAGGAAGGTGAGCGGCTGGTGGCCCATCTTGTTCACCTGATGGGCGTCGAACGCCTTCTGGATCGCGGCGATCTCGTCGCGACCGCCGGTGTAGAAACGCCAGTCGGGGCCAGCCTTCAACCCCTCGGCGTAGCCGCGGAGCTGCGCCGGGCGGTCGTGTTCGGGATCGATCGAGATCGAGACCAGATGCGTCCCCGAGAGCTCGTCGCCGAGTACGTTGCGTACGGAGGCGAGGGAGCCGGAGAGGGCGCCACAGATCGTCGGGCAGGTGGTGAAGACGAACTGGAGCACGACCGGGCCGTCGTGGTCGATCGCGGCCGAGGCGCGAGTCTCGTTGCCGTCCGCGTCGATCAGGGTCACCTCGGGCAGGCGATACCGGGCGGCCTCCCTCGTGTACCGCCTGGGGGTGGGCCGTTGGGGCATCCCCGCGTCGCAGTCGCAGTCGGGCTTCGACCCGGCGGTCGCGGTGCGCGGGCCGATGGCGGGCGGTCGCGACGGCCCGGGGCCGTCAGCCTTGAGGACGGCGGCCGGGACCAGGCAGGCCAGCGCCATCCATCGGAACGCGCGTTCGGTCATCGAATTCGGGCCTCAGTGGAGCGAATAGATCGCGGCATCGTGGTGCGTCGGATCGAACTGGTAGAACCGGAGACGGCGCGACGGCTCGTGATTCATGTTGATCCAGAGCCGATGGATGCCGGGCTTGACGGTGTAGGCCGGCTCGTCGGCGTCGCGGTCCGAATTGTTGATGGGAGTGCCGTTCTTCCGGAAGCGATGGGCGGCCTCGACCTCGATCTTGCCGGGCGGCGTGTTGAACTGGGAGTGGAACCGGCCGAACGAGAAGAAGGTGCCCGAGCCGGCGAGCGGGAGCGTCGGCTTGAACTGGGGCTCCCAGCCCCGGTTGCCGCCCCACTCGACGTTGAGGTACTGGTGGGAGAAATAGTCGGCGTTGATCAGCGTGATCTTGACCGCCTTGCCGCGGAGCCGCCAGTCGGTCAGTTCGACCCAGCCGCCCTTGCGGAGCTGGCCGTAGGTCGTGTTGTTGGCGAAGAGGACGGTCAGGTCGGTCTCCGGGTCGGGCTCCAGGCCACTCGGCAGGTGGGTCCGATCCTTCCAGTCGAGGAAGGCGCTGCGGGCGTCGAGGAATTGCGGGAGGCAATGGTCGAAATCGCCGCTGTCGATGGCCTTGCGGACGCTCTTGAACGCGTGCCACATCCGCTTCGCCGGGGCGACGTCGCCCAGGGCGTTGATGGCGGTCACCGGGTCGTCGGTGAAGACGTCGCGCTCGTTCTCGACGAGCGACGGCGGATCGGCGACCGCCGGATTGTTGCTCGGAGGGTCGTAGGGGGGCGGGATTTTCCGCTTCGCCGCATCCTCCATCGCCTGGGCGCGCGGCGGGTGGAACCGCCAGCCCCAGGTGTAGGTCAGGTTGTGATATTCGGGCGCAGGCATCTTGACCGTGAGGACGGTCCGCGTGCCGCTCCTCATCGGGAAGAAGGTCTGATCCATCGAGACCAGCAAGAGCTGGGGGTGGAGCTTCGTCGCGCCCTTCTCCTGCGCGCCGGCTCCCTTCGAAGGGCCCATCATCCGGGTCTGGAACTGCTGCGCATCGAGCTGGGACCGGGTCTTGGGGTCGCTGAGCTGCTTCTTCGCCAAGAACGCCTCGGTCGCGCTGTGCGAATCGAAGAACATCGTCGTGGTCGCGAAGTCGTCGGCCCCGCGGTCGAGGACGTCGATCGTGTAGGTCACCGTCCAGGGGACCCTGGGCGGGATCGGCGGGAGGTTCAGGTCCTCCAGGCGGCGGTCGAGGACGCTCCTAGCGACGATCGCGAGCAACGTCCGGACGATCTCCGACCGCTGCGGCTCGGTGAGCGTCGGCGCGTTCCAGAGCCCCTTCGCCTGCTCCTCAAGTTTCCCGATCCAGGCCTGGCGCGGGGTCAGGTGCCGCTCGTCGGTGTCGAGGACGGGCTTTGCCGCCGCGTCGAAGAAGCGGAAGTGGAGGACCTTCTCCTTCGTGCCCACCTGGGCGACGATCATCTCGTTGGCCATCCCCTTCGGGATCTTCTCGACGCTATCGATCCCCGATACGAGCCGGACGGGGCACCCGTCCGGCAAGCAGTGCTCGAACGCACTCGTGCCCACGATCGGCAGGAGCGCCCGGAGCACCCTGTAGCGCTGCTCGCGGGTCATCGCCCTGGGGCCCCAGAGATTCTCGTCGGTCGCGAGCCCCTCCAGGGCGTCGATCATCGGCTTTCGCGCGGCCAGGTGGGCGGGATCTTCGGGGAGGGGGACGGGACGCCGATCGCCGTCGAAGAGGCGGAAATGCAGCGCGGTCCCGACCTTGGCGACGATCATCAGGTTGTCGCCCTTGCTCGGGATCTCGCCGACGTTGTTGTACTTCGCCAGGAGGACGCGGCAGCCGTCGTACTCCCCTTGCCAGTCGAGGAACATCGTGTCGGACTCGATCCGGCCGTCGAACCAGACCTGGTGAACGCGAGCATTGCCCCCGACGACGTTGGGGCCCATCGCGATCGCGGGGATCGGCTGGCCGTTGTCGAGCGGGTCGGCGACGACCGGGGTCTCGCGCCCGGCTGCTCGGTCCAGGATCGGCACGATCCGGTGGACGCGCCGTTGACCGCTGTGATGGAGGAGCGGGAATCCGCTGTAGGCGCGGTCGGCCACCTCGTTGCCCTCGATGATGTCGATCGCCATGGCCAGGTAGTGGTCGATCCGGGGCCGATTCGCCTTGATGAAAGGGGTGTTCTTCTTCAAGGACGCTAAGGTGTCTTCGTAGCGCTCGCGGTCGAGGCGTTCCCAGAGGTGCTTGGGGGACGAGCCGGTCAGCAACGTGTACAGCGTTTCGAGGACGTGTTCGAGGTCATTCGTCGGCGATCTCGGGTTGATCGGTGTGACGACCGGCTCCCCCTCGTGGAGGTTGTACCGCTTCTCGATCGAGGACGGGAGCGAGTTCTCGACCCGCTTGCCGTCCCCATCGAAGACGTCGGAATAGACCGTCGGCAGCATGTTCGTGCCGGGCGGCTTCAGGAAGGGATCGAGCGCGGGGAAGATCCCTTCCGGCGTCCGGACGTAGGTCACCCGGATCGTATCGGCGGCCTGGATGATCGGCAGGGAATCGAACCGGAGCGGGCCGATCGGGACGGTCCGACACGGGTCAGGCATCGGCTCCCCGGGCTTGAGGCTGAGCCAGGTCTCGTCGTCGGGGCGGCAGACGACGGGGAGGCCCGGCCGTTTCGGGGACGTCGAGGGCGGGTTGGCGACGTGCAGGTAGGTCCTCCAGATCGGCTCGTCGGGCCTCGGCTGGACGCGAGGGTGGTCGAAATCGCGATAACGTTCGTCAGCTTTCCGGTTGTCCTCGTCGCCGATCGCGTGGGTCGGGGACGTATAGCCCGAACGGACGGGGCCCGGTTTATCGAGATTGTCCCACTCCTTGAAGCCGAGAATCCGGCCCTTCGTGGCGGCGTCCTGCTTCGTGAAGTCGCGGATATCGTCCGCCTTCTTCGTCGCGGGGGCTGGGTCCGGGGGGGCCGCAGGCGCCCCGCCGGGGGCGGGAGCCTGGGCCACCGCGTACGAGAGGTAGGCGGAGAGGGAGAGCCCCAGGGCGATCGTGCGTGTCTTCATCGGGGACGCTCCTGACTCCGGGGCTCGGGCTCGATCCGCTTCGTCTGGGGCTGGGGGGCGGTCTGGCCCGGGTGAGGCTCGGCGAACGGTTGCTCCGACGGCCGCTCCCGACCCGGCCGGTCGCTCCTCGGCGTGTCGAAGCCCTCGCCGCGGGGCGTGATGTCCCACCGGACCATCATCGCGTGGTCCTCGTGGACGACGTTATGGCAGTGCATCACGTACTTGCCACGGAAGTCGCGCCATCGCATGAACACCTTCATCTCGGTCCCCGGGAAGAGGAGCGCGATGTCCCGCCTCGGCCCGCCGATGAAGCGGTCGATCGTCAGCTTGACTCCCGTCGTGGTGAAGACCGCCTCGATCGCCGCCTTCAGCTCGGCGAACGTCACGAATTCCTGCCCGGTGTAATAGGAGGACGCCGACTCGGCGAGGAGCCTCGCGTCGTCCTCACCGAACGCCCGTTGGCGTCCGGCGACGAGCTTCTCCTTCTCCGACCTCTTGGCTTCGACGTCGAACCGATCGATCAGCCGGGCATCGAGCCCCCGGAGCGGGAAGGTCCCCTTCAGGCGACGTTCGAACACCTGACGGATCTGCCGCTCGTCGATCAGGGCCGGCTGGTGCGAGCCGCCCTTGTGGACGAGGTTGCCCGTCTGCACGTCGAGCTGATACTGCGGCCTGCCGTCGATCTCCAGCGCGATGAACTCGGTGAAATGGCTGTGAATCGGGTGTTGCCAGCCGTTCCCTTCGTTCCGCAAGGTCCAGATCTCGGCGGTCCCTTCCTCGATCCCCGCGTCGATCCGGTTGCCGTCGTAGATCCGACCGTTGACCGTCCAGAGGCCGCCGTCGTGGTCGAACCGCCAGGTCCGCTCCCGCACAACCTCGGTCAGATCGACGTTCGGGAGCGGCCGGTACGAGAGCCGATATCGGCTCGGGTCGGGGGTCGCCGGTGCGTCGCCGACGTCGAACCGCATGACCGAGAAGTCCTCGAAGAACCCGTCGATCAGGTCCTTGGGGGCGTCTTCAGCCGGCACGTCGAGCAACTCGCCCGTCGAGCCCTGGCCGTTCGTTTGGAGCAGGCGGTTGACCAGGTAGAGCTTGTCGCCTTTCTGATATTTGGAAAAATCGACGACGAAGTCCGCCCGCTGGGCCACCCCCAGGTGGAGCCGATCGGCGACGACCGGGCTCGGCTGGAAATTGCCGTCGCCCGTGATCAGGACGAACGGGTCGGGCGGGGGCGTGTCCTTGCGGTGGGCGCCGTCGCGCCTCGTGTGCATCGACAACTCATAGAACCGGGACGGGCCGCCGTTGAGGATCCGGAAGCGATACTTCCTGCGCTCGACCGGCTGGTACGGCCGGATCACTCGATTGACCGTGAACTGGTCGCCCAGAATGCCGTCACTGTTGTAGCCGTCGAAAACCAACTGGTGCGGGACATCTTTCTCGGTGCTGAAGAGGATGTCGTGGAGGAGCAGCGGAATGTCGTATTTCGAGTCGGTGCCATATGGGATCCGCCAGCCCTCGGTCTCGGAGACGCTGCCGACGTCCTGCATCGCCTCGGGTTTCAGCGCCGTGCCTTTCTCATCGATGCGCTCGTCGTAGAGGAAATAGAAACCAACGAGACCGGCGTAGACATTGGCGGCGGTGTAGTCCATCCGGTGGTCGTGGTACCAGAGGGTCGTCAGCTTCTCGCGGTTGTCGAAGCCGGAGGGGAAGTTGCCGTAGTGATGGTCCCAGTACTCGCCGGGGTTGATGAAGTCGTCGGGGTTTCCATCGCTCTCCGAGGCGGTGTGGGCGTTATGCAGGTGCATGGTGGTCGAGGGAAGGCCGAACTTCAACTTCGCCCCGCCGTCGTGGTTTCCGATTTCGGGGAGGTCGTTGATTCGCCGCACGAGGATCGGCTCACCGTAGCGGGCGTTGATCCTCGGCCCCGGCGAGGTGGGCTCACGGGAGCCATCCTCGCAGAGCGACTCGTAACACCAGGTCCAGCAGTTCGGCTCGGTGCCGTACTCACTGTGATATGCCCGGCGGACCTCCCGCTCCAAAAGGACGTAGAACTTCTGGGGCCGAAACTCATGGAACCGTTGATGCGCCGACGGCACCGGCAAGTTACCGAGACGGACTCCGCGGCGCCTGAACTCCTCAACCTTGACCTTGAAGCCTTCCTCGAACTTCGCCAGCCACTCCTCATCCGTGAGTGGGATTCCATCGTTCTTGGTCTTCCAGTCCTGCCCCGTCATGTCAATTTCCGGCTTGGCAATCCGAGGGATGAATAGCTTATCCTTAAATGCTTTCGCGCGAGGGCTCCGAAACGGCGCGCCGAACTTGGGATCGGCGGGAATCCCGTCGGGGGGCGAGAGGTATCGCGTCCGTTTCCGCACCTCCTCCTCGAAGTCGTCGGCCGACGCCGAGCCGTTCGGCAGGAGATATCCCAGCCCCGCGGCGAGCCCACCCGCGAGTAAACGCCGACGATCCGGATCCATCTCGCACCTCCCCGACTTTCGGGCGAACGTACGGACTCAGGAGAAGTGAAAATCTGGGCCCGGTCGATCGACCATTATTTATGGGAAGTTGGAATATTGACCGTGCCTATTCACCCCGTCAAGAAAAAAATTGTTAAGAAGGCAACAAGCACAAGCCAGCAAGCCAGCGATCGAAACGATTCAGGGGTTGTTTGGCGACGAGCTTCTCGGTGGGATCGACCCGTGAGCGGATCGTCACGGGGGGTAGATCCGGATAGGCCCGTTCCTTGGGCTTCTCGGGCGGGCGGGACATCTCGCCGGTTGAAGTGGGATCATTGTTCGCGTAACGATAGGGCCGTCGGTAACCGAACGCTTTCAGGAGCTGCGTGACGGCGTTGCTCAGGTTGGTTGAGACCGTCTCGGCCAAGTCGGCGGCGAAATAGGCCCGTTTGACCGCTGTCGATCCTTGACGCCGAAAAGGACGATGGCGTGCATGACGTACCCGGTACCCGGCAGTCCCGATATCGAGCAGCTCGGGCTCGTCTTGCCCGTGTCGCGCGGCGCTCTCGCCTCGATGAGCTTCCGGACGAGGAGGCGCTCGCCGAGGAGGTGGTCCCGACCGACATACCTCCCCAGGGTCTGGCGCCGAATCCGCTGGGCAAGGAGGCGTCGGGGTCTGGGGGGGGGCTCGGGCGGATCGTCAGGTTCGTTGATGAGGCTACGAGTCGCTTCCCTGGACATGGTCGATGCTCCCGGCGGTCCCCGGTCGGGCCGGCGCGACCTCCCGGTCCGCAAGTTTGCTAACGCCGTCAGGAATGGACACTGTAGCAACGTTACCAGGTCATGCCGCCCTGGCCTTGTGTGGGGTTTCGGTCGTCTCGGCCCGCCCTTGGGCTTGTCGCTCGCGCAGCAGGTCCAGCGCCAGCCGGGTCTCGATCGCCTGACGGGTCCGCACCCGGTATACCGTCTTCTGCATCTTCCTGTAACGCCGATTCCCCCGCTCCACCGCATTCGACGTCGATCCCAGCAACTTCTCGTCCAGGAACACCAACGCCTTCTCCAGGCCGGGTGCGAACAGCTTCTTCAACGTCTCTCTCAGCTGTCCGAAGCGACGCAACCGGGCCCGCAGTCGGGCCAGCTTGGCCAACGCCGTCGCCGTCCGGCATCGCCGATCGAACAGCCGGTAGACCTCCTCCATCAGCCCACGCAGGACCCGGAGTTGTGGCTGACCGCGAGTGATCCGCGTCAGGGTCTTCCGTTCGGAGGCCGTCAGATGATGTCGCACGAACAGGTAGCGGTGCTCGAACAGATCGCCGACCTTCCGCCCGATCCGCTTCTTATGGCGGGCGGCACACCTGGCCGCCTTCGAGGCGGGACGACCCCGCGCTAGCTTGGGGGCCGTGGCCGACAGGCCCTTGCGCAGCCTGGCCACGGCACCGAGCACCGCCTTGGTGACTTCCTTGAGGACGTGGAAGGTGCAAAGCTGATGCGGCACTTCACCGAAGACGGTGGCGATCGGCTCGGGATACAGCGCCGAGCCGTCGGTCGTGATCCTTTTGAGGGTCAGGCCCCGCGCCTTCAGGGCCGCGTGGAATCGGCCGAAGAACGCCTCGATGTCCACGTGGGTCGGGTCGTGATCGAGGACCTGGTAGATGAGCCGCTTGAAGGTACGGTTGTCGACGATCGAGAGGATGCAGAATGGGCCGTCATACAGCTCGTCGGCGGCGATGTAGCCCGAGAAGCCCGACAGGGCCCAGTTGAGGTAACCGGGGTCGATCCGTCGGGCCGCCTTTTTCCCCCCCGGCCTCGACCCAGTTCTGGATCGTGGCGTAGGGGACGAACACACGGTGCTCTCGCCAGAGGGCCCAACTGGCGGGGCGATAAGGCAAGCCGTCCTCGATGACCAGGCGGACGACGGCGTCGATAACGCGCCGGGTGTAGTGGCTTCCGGGGTCGGCGAGGTCGGACATGTCGGCGTTGAAGTACCTGCGACAGCCGGTGCAATAATGCTGGGAGTGGATCAGGACGATGTCGCGGGGTCGGCCGGTGAGTGGGTTGCCCAGGTCGTGAAGGGTGCGGCGGGCGAGGCGGTCGCGGTAGGAGCTATGCCCGCAGCGAGGGCAAGGCCTTCTGCGATAATTGCGGCTCTGGCAGGCGACCTTGGTCCTGGGCAGGTCGTCGATGCGTGTGGTGCCCTCGGTGGGGTCGGGGCGGTATTCGCCGGGTCCCGGCATGGCTTGGCTCCTGGAAGAGGGATTCTACCAGGAATGACGCGACCAGATGGCGGTCCGTTCACCAAAGGGTGCGCCAGCGGATTCTGGCAGGCTGTTCCATTTGGGGTTAGAACGGGGGATCGGATCGACCCCAGACCGGAGGCCCCCATGAAACCCGCCACCCTCGACGCCATGACCCCGCT
>JAABUW010003185.1_pt1 | contig 23699 bp, 19 predicted proteins | sample 5560081 | NCBI WGS metagenome assembly JAABUW01 (sample SAMN10711882, study PRJNA513363) | rock metagenome | isolation source: Antarctica rocks | place: Antarctica: Victoria Land, Knobhead sud | reverse complement strand
TATGGGCATGTCTCTATAATGTGATTGGCTTGCCTTTTGCCATGGGCATTGGACTCATGCTTCCTGGAGGATTCATGCTTCCGCCTATGGCTGCTGGTGCAGCCATGGCGGCGAGTAGTGTGAGTGTTGTGGGAAGTAGCTTGCTTTTGAAATTTTGGCAAAGGCCCAGGTGGATGACGGTGGAGAGTTTAGAAAGGGATGGAAAGAATGGAGAGGGACTGAAAGGGATGGGAATGTTGAGCGATGCCCACGGGTTGGGAGGAAGGGTGAGTAGAGGGGTCATGGGCTTGGTGAGGAGTAAGGGAAAAGTAGATGATGGATATCTCCCGCTGCAGGACATAGAGGGTTTTTGATTGTCTGGATGATTACCTTGGCGCGGCGTTCGGGTGTATCAGCATTGAGCGTGGCGTTGGTGAATAGCTCGCCATGATGACCTGGTCGAGCCGAAGCAGAGGAGCGAAGCTTCTCGAGAATATACTGGCGATGGACGACCGCGGCGGAGCTTTTAGCGGAACGCGCCCCTTGCTCTCCAACGCCGTCTTCCACAATATAGATGTATATATATATACATTACATACACCCCGGACTTGTAAACATGGGTCACCGCATTCGGATTCGGAAGGGAGCAGAGGCGAGCATACAGGGAGTGCCTTGTTATACAACGCTGCTTCCCAGGCAAGTTACCTGCAATCATCTAATATACAATAGAATAAAAATTTTAGAATCTTCAACTCGATTGATCGAGAAAAGTACTGATCATAGGATTTTTCATTTCGCAATCAGATGATTGAACATCAAAATTTTCGGTTTTGTACACGTCTGCACACGTCTTTTCAGTGCTTTTCAATTTGCTTATATGATTATACTGAATGAAGCACTGGATGGAACACTGGATGGAGCAAATATGGAGCACTGGGTGGAACATTGGATGGAGCAAATATGAAGTACTGAACGGAGCACTGAGTAGAATACTGAATGGAAGATTTACAGTGTGGGGTAATACCGATATTGATTAGATATTTTGGGGGATTTCACTCAATCTTGACGTGCATCTCAAAAGTAAATTAATCTTTGTGTTAAGAGCGCAGTATCAAGGTCAGCTTCCCTTCTATCTTACTATATTAATTAAAAGCTGACTGCCTCTGCGATACCGCCTCAGTCCCCTTAGCCACCTGTTTAAAGTGCCTACGAACAGTAAGAATTTACGCAAACAATTACTGCCCGGAGACATTCACCACCCACCTAACGTAGCTTTGACGTCACGGAAGTTGTCAATTGGTGAATATCTTAGTTTCAGATACATAAATATGTCAACCCCTCATCTAAAATCACTTGGCTATCATCAATAGTCTTGATTGACGACTTGAGTATGATTAGTCTTATCACACAACTCTCACGGGCTACTGTTTTCATTCTATCATCATGGGGTACTCTGTTCCGAAGGACTGTTCTTCCCGCCATGTCGTTGTTATCGGCACTGGCACACTGGGGCGTCGCGTTGGCCTTGTCTGGGCTTCAAAAGGGGGTGCTGTAAAGATGGTCGACAGCAAGGCCGACGCCGCATCAGAAGCACTCTCCTGGATCAAAGAAGAGCTTCCAGCTCGAGTCAAAGCCATCAATGGCTCAGAAGGAGAGGTCATGACCGAGACAGACACCAAAGAAGCCGTTAAAGGCGCTTGGATGGTTGTCGAATGCATTCCCGAGATCAAAAAAGCCAAAATTGAGCTCCTTGGTCAACTAGACAAGTGCTGTAAAGATGACACCATCATCGCTACCATATCTTCGTCATACAAAGTTCGCGACCTCATTGGCAATGTCAGCGAGCAAGGTAGAGCACGAGTGCTCAATACCCACTACTTTCAGCCTCCTGAACTCCCACCGGTGGAAGTCATGTCCAGCGGATATACCGATCCCGCCATCATTGACTTTCTGGTTCCAAAGCTTCGAGAAATCGGCCTGGACCCCGTAGTTGCCAAGCAAGAGTCTACTGGTCTTATGTACAACCGTGTCTGGGCAGCCCTGAAGCGCGAAATCATGATGGTGCTCGCCGATGAGGTCGGGACACCGGAGGATATAGACAAGCTCTTCCGTTATTCTTTCCAGTCCAAAGGTGCGCCTTGCGAGCTTATGGACAATGTCGGCCTCCAAACAGTGTGCAACATTGAGGATCATTATATCGAGGAACGCGGCAACATTCCAACTTATCCAGTCGAGTTCATCCGAAAAGCTTACGCCGAGAAGGGCAATCTAGGCACGATGACGGGCAAGGGTTTGTACGACCATACAAAAGGTTCAGGACATCCTGAGGCTGCGAAGAAAGAGTCGTTGAGATCACAGCTCATTGGCGCCTGGGAGCTGGTTGAGTACTCTGCGCATTCAGAATCCGATCCCAGCAACAAAGTCTATCCCATGGGGCCATATGCTCAAGGTATCATCATGTATACTCCAGACGGGTATATGTCTGCACAACTCCAGATTCCCGGCCAGCCGGATTTCAAAGTCAACGATCTCAATGGCGGGAGCAAGGACGAGTTGGCGCGAGCTGGAAAGAACTATTTGGCATATACCGGGCCGTTCTATCTTGATGAGAGTGGCAGCGAGCCAGTGCTGAAGCACCACATGACGAACTGCAGCTTTCCGAATTGGATGGGCAATACGCAAAGGCGGATAGTCGGCATCACGAAGGAAGGTGGCAACAAGTTTCTGACATTGGGTCCAGAGGGAGCTACTTTGGTTATGGGGGAAATGAGGGTCATAACATTGAAATGGCGCCGGCTAGAAGGCAATTAATTAGGCCTTCTACATACTCCACCACATACTAACTGGGGAGTATCGGATTAGCGATAAGGAGGCGTTGGACACGTAACGGCAGCCTTTTTTTCTAGTATTGAATTGGCTGATCCCTCTCAGCTTTTAGCAGGTTTTTAGCAGGTTTTTAGCTGTCAAAGATCTCACTTAGCTGTGCGCTCAGCTAATATCGGTTTCAACTCTTGCATCATTTATTATGTGAATATTTGCTTTCGTCGACTTATATACGGAGTAACGTTTGCGCATGCTGCGTAGTCAGTCAAGGCTAATCCGAAGGGGCTTAGAAAGGGCGCTAACCCGAAGGGGCTTAGCGACGCTGGCACGTCTGAGAACTGAGGCAAGCTTTTCCTGCTCAAGCCTAGCTGTGCGCCAAGCATTCGCCGCGGTCGCGAAGGCGACAAAGCATCCAAATACTGAAGACTTCCTTCTGATTCCTTGCCTTCCACATCGTCAACACACAACACATGGTCTCAGTACTTCCAACGTATCCCGTCTTTTGCATCACGACCGCGCAAAATTGCTACTTCAAATAACCTAAACATTTCTCGTTCACCGTGATGTCGAACCCTCCATCTCAGTTGATTCCCTCAGGCGACCTCTCCAAGTCAGAGATAATCAAGAAGTATTCAATAGGCACGGGGCTCGATGCATTTCGCATGGATTTCAGCTCAGCTTGCGAGGAGCTGGGTGTCCCTGAATCATCTAACACAACGCAGAACCTGAATGACGAAGGTGAGATGGTCATGTCAGGCAGCAAGCTCTTGCTAAATGTATGCAGCTCTTAAAAATCTCGCGCTCACTCTTGTTCCTACCCTGCAGAGCCTTTCGGTTGTTCGACATCTTCCCTCGCCAAACCGTCACGGAACTCTATTCGGCGACCTGGGAAGGTTTTCATTGCTCGTTGATTCAGATGATTTCGCTGTTAGATCCATTATCCCAATACTGGATGAGATCGACAAGAACGCATCCGACGTAGCTATCTTGAATGCTGTGTACGACCTCGTCAACGAGTCAACACCTCCTCGTCGTCAGCTACCCTACCCTCACCAAACCCCGACCTCCTTCAACACGGGCAGCTTGGTCAACACATCCGAGAATAGGAAACATTTTGATGGCGCGCTGAAAGATGAGCTCGGCTCATCTCTTTACATTGATGTTCCAGACTTCTTCGACGCTTTCTTCGGCGAGATTGTGAATCTCTCGTCGGTGGCGGACACTGTTTTCAGAAAGTGCCAAGGAGGGAAACATCCACTATACAATGAGGAAGAAGGCGGCTGGCGTGACTGGCCTAAGGATGCAAAGGAAGAGCAGGTTCTACAATGGCTGAAAGAGCTGGCTGACAGATTTCTGGAGTTTGCGAAAAGAACTGAGCCCGTCCCGAGCAGTCGACGGAGACCTTTGGGTCAGCCCAACCAGCCTTTGTCAGGGTCTACCACTTACCGTAAGCTTGACGTTGGGTTTGTGGACGATGCGACGAGCACCGACCGCGTTCTTTACGATTGGTCACAGATCCTCGTTCCAGGAGAGCTGAAAAGCAACCCCAATGCCGATAGACATACCAGTACATGGCTTGACCTGGCAAGGTACGCAAGAGAGGTATTGACCGCTCAAGATAGCCGTCGCTTTGTCATTGGATTCACTCTTTGTGGATCTATCATGCGGTTGTGGGAGTTTGACCGGCTGGGAGGGATCGCTTCTTCTCCATTCGATATCAATGCGAAAGGTCTGCAATTCGTCTCGGCAGTATTGGGGTTTCTTTGGATGAACAACGAACAACTCGGATTCGACCCTACAATCTCGGAAGAGGATGGCAGACGCTACATAAAGATCACGCGAAATGGGAAGCCAGAGCGACTTGTTATCGACAAGCTAATGAAGCGACACTCATCCGTGGCTGGACGAGCAACAACTTGCTGGAGGGCACATCGCGAAGGAGACACGTCCAAGCAGATCCTTGTCGTCAAGGACTCATGGCAGTACCCTGAACGGGAAGAAGAGGGCGAATTGCTACGTGAGGCAACGGAGAAAGGAGTAGTGAACGTGGCCAGATATTATCACCACGAGACGGTACACGTGGGCGGCAGCGAGGACGATGTCAACGGAAATGTTCGAAAAGGGTTGGACATCATGAGAGCGAGCAACGCTTTTCGAATCGGGTCGGCAAGCAAGGCAGAGGGCAAGATGCTCCCACCAAGTACGTCTGGTACATCGATCGGAAGTTTGCAGAGGAGCAGAAGTGGGGTTACCGCTAGGAGCAACGCTCGGAAGCGATCGTCGAGTTCCCTCAACGCACCGTTACCGTCGAGTAAGCGCACATGTTCGAGTTCTCCACACAAGCAAGAAGCGAGCCAGGTAAGGCCGAATAGGGTACGTCGTCGGGTGGTCCTGCGCGATTATGGAAAAGGCATACATAAGGCAAGTTCGAGGGTAGCAATGCTTACTGCGTTGGAAGGTAACATAATAGGTAAGAGATGCAAACAGAGATTGGTCGCGCTCAAGACTGATAATGACAGGACATGAATCATTACGTGAGCTTACAGGTAGAATCCAGAGCGATGTATCGATAGGGAACCTACTGATGAATGAGGACGACGATAATCCTTCTTGGCCAGCGTTCTTGATCGACCTTGACCTTGCAGTTAAGGAAAATCGCGACAATCCGTCTGGAGCTGCGAATAAGACGGGGACGAGAGCTTTCATGTCAATCAGGGCGCTAGATGGCGAGAAGAAAACCTTTATGGACGACTTGGAGTCAATATTTTGGCTTCTCTTCTGGATCTGCATACATTACACGGGGCCGAATGGAGTGGGTCGAGTGGTTCCAGAGTTCGAATCGTGGAACTATGAGTATACCAGTAGGCTGGCCGAGATCAAACTTGGCACGGTGAGCGAGGAGCGGCGTTTCATCAGAACCGTAACGAAGCATTTTACGCCATATTTCCGGCCACTCATCCCTTGGGTCAACAGGTTGCGGAAAACGGTGTTCCCAGATGGAAAGACACATGAAAGGGAAGACCGAGAGCTCTATTCTCGGATGAGAGAGGTATTGCGGAAAGCAATGGACGATCACGACGTGAAGGCGGGATGGACAGGATAAGGTCGTCGGTGGGAAAGCGTTGAATTCGCACATCTAGGGCCTCATCAAGACTAGTATTTTCTCCGAATCAAGCTGAGTTATCTCATAGCTCATTCGGGCGTTACTCTATGCTCAGTACAGACATTCAAGTGAACAGCAATGAAAGCAGACCAGCCATGACGAACTAACCCAAGCATAAAGGGAGCCCAAGTGCAGAATGGTGCTCAGGCACAGTCATGCGGTTCTGAGCCTTCGGTACGAACTGGGTCCTACTTGTGCCTAGTCACCAGCCGGCCCAGGCATATCATCAGCCTCATTTCCTGGCAGTCCAGATTATCGCACGGCAAATTCGTGGGCGCGGAGAGAAGGACAGTGATAGAGCTCACAAAGACTAAATCTCGCACATCTTCGCAGAAGGGGCTCTTGCAGACTTCATGCAGGCCAAGAAGGACCTCAAAACGGATTTGCGATATGGTCGACGATGGTCAATCCTGGTGGACGGTTTTGCTGATGACGAAAACGGGGTAACCTCTGGACTTGGTTTGGGAGTCATCCTTCTCTGTAGTCCTTCGATGAAGAAAAAAATGTCTAACCCCGCCGTTTTCGTTTAGGAAAGGGAGCAGCAGGGTCGCTTTAGAAGGAGCATCGAGGGAGCGGCTGAGGGAGTAGGGGGGAGCAGCGAGGGAGCAGGGGCCGCAGTATTTACAGGAGCCCAAGTTGGCAGCCTAATAGCCCAGCCGCGCCGCAGCTACTCACATTGCATCCAGTAAACACCTGTCATAGCTGTTTATCCAGCTATGCTTCCAACTGCCTTAGACTCAGCCACACGCCTCCGGCTGCCTAAAAAGAAGTCAAGGTTCGTAAGGCACCACAAAACTTTCCCATGAATTTCCCTATTCTCTCACGCATTCCGCGCGCAAGGCCAAAGCTGTTGTAGTCGCTTCTCTCCTAGATTTGGAAAAGCTTTGGATAGGCAATGACATGGGATACAGCTAGCAAAGCCCTGAAATTTTTTTAAAGTAGGTATGCAGAGTCGTCAGAAAAAACACTTGATCCCCATCCCAGCATGCTGAAGATTTTTGTTGGAACTCATTCAACTCATCTGCATATTTCCCGATTTATGTTTCATTACGGCCTTTCCCATTTGTTCGCCCCTTCCAACGCAGCACGCTTTATTCGATGAGAAGTGCTCCCGTTGGAGCGACTTATATCAGTGAAATCCCGTATCTTGCCGTTTCCCGCCTTCCCCTGACACATCTCGACCATTTTCAAAGATGCGTTAGTTAGTCCTTTCCGGGAAAATGACGGCGAAAGCTAAAGACAAGGTGAGAGAGCAAGCATCAAGCTCCCAATGAAGAGAACAAAAGGCTTAAAATCTGATCTGAATTCGAAGATTTTTGGAGATTCTGGATTGCAAGGCAGAATTGAAACTCTTGAAGGGCTTTTGAACTGGTTCCTGGCCATTCTCAACTGACGAGCAACTCCTCCACGGCCCAGCCTTCAACGGAATCGTCTTGCCACTCGTACACACCTTCCCATTGCCATTCACATTGGTGCTCGAGCGATTCACCCTCATGATTTTCCATGCAAACACAGACGATTACGAGGAGTGCAAAATCTTCTCCTCGCCTGTTGCCACCATCATATGCGTTCATCCCATCAGCCGCTAACGGTCTAAGTAGCTTTATCTTAGCACCAGGACTCACTGCAAACTTCCTAAGTGTTGCGCAAGCATTGGCAAAGTCTGGCCTTGGGTATAGCTCTGATTCTGGATCCACTTCTGTATCTGGGTTTTCACTATAAACGAGGGATTGCCGATCTTGATCAAGCCACAACAACGTCGTCTTCTCTGCCTGGCAACGCTCGCATAAATCCTTGATGACTTCTGAACCCATGTCCAGACAAAGCCATTCGCCAGAAAAGCCTTTCGGCGTCCTCTGCACATTCTGGCTTCCCCGTCCGTCATAGGAAGGATAATAGACGCTATAATTTTGATGGAGGCCATTCTCTAACTTCACAGACCGCCGCTGAGGGCGGATGTACGGCGTTTCCGGAGCCCAAATAAGTTCGGGAACAGCCTCAATGCGACAGGCGCTAGACACTGGAAATGCGGATTTGACATCACGTTGCAAACGCCAGAAGTCATGTACAGATTTGGTTGCGTTTGATATGCTTAAAAGACCCCAGATGAGGATCTCATCGCCTTCTCGAGACGCATAACGCTGGCGTAAAAGATGGCCTACTTCTTCAGTCTTCTTGTCTGAGCCCACATGAACGGAAGGTAGCAGATGTTGCACGCATCCGAGAAGGACTGCAAGGTCCACAGCCCCAAATTGATGCATATGCTGTAAGATTCTTTTAGGACGATTTTATTATCGTCTTTACAAAGTATTTGAATCGATGTATTCCCTCTGATTGCTTCGAGCATGGTCCAAGCTCTCACTCCCCAGTCGCAGACCAGCAGTACCGACAATAGAGTCTCGAGCTCCTCTATCGAAGAATTGTCAATGGATACAGATTGTATGTCTTGGTCGCTTATCAATGTGACCTTGCTGTCGCGGAAGATGCTGTTGATTGACTTTATGGCTTCAGTCCGGAGCTGCTCATCATCTGGTATACAAGTGGAATCCATCCAGTAAGACTCACACCCAAGGGTTTTGGCTAAGCTGCAGTACTTCTTGTGAAGGCACAAATTTATGCCATCCTCAGGCCCCCTTGCCCATGACTTCAAACGTGACTAATCGCCATCGTGTTAGATGACGCCTTGCAATACAGTAAACGTTTCGATCTCGAATTCAAATCCGCAATTACTACTCGAGGATTGGCGCTCCGCCTGTATGAAGCCTCATCCCATCGTGTTCTGGGATATTTGGCATTGCAGTCACTAGCATGAAACGATTGTGCCCTTGTTTCTGCTCTGGTAAATCTCTGACAAGAGTGTAATTCGCCACCTTTACATGAAAGATCGAAGCTTTTGATACAACGATCTTTGTTTTCTGAAATTGAGAATCGAAACAATCGATCAAACCCTCGAAAGTCGAGCGCAAGAGACGAGCGGCTGGTCCTGAGAAGTTCAAAGGCAGAGTTGCACAGATATGGGACGTCATCACCTCTGTAAGAATGTACTTCCAGCTTGATGAGTCTTCTGACGCCTCGCACTGCCAGCATGCTGCTCCATTTCGGCGAAGATCCGTGCCAAAGTTGCACACCAATAATGCAAGAGAAGTACAACATTATGGAACGCTGCCACGCGGACCACAAGAATGATTTAAGAACGTAAAGGCTCATTTCATGCTCACTGCCGCCAGGCATCCAATCGTTTCAATTATGCATTGCTCAACGATCCTGAAAACACACGACTTTGGCGGGATGTAAATGAGCACCGGTAGGCTAACACTGTCAAGAAAGGGTTTGCGATAGCATTGAAGGCTAAGGTGACTAAGGATACTCCTACCTACGAACAGGCAAAAGATAGTCTCGACTGGTCATTATGGGAAGAGGCAATCGAATACTCGATGAGATCGATGCTCATGCGAAGAATATTACTTTTCCCCTCGGTCACCCACCAGCAGGCAAAAATGTTATACCGACCCGATGGGTACTCACCATTAAGAGGGGGGCTCAGGGTCAGATCCTGAAACATAAAGCAAGATGGGTACTATGTCAAGGCTTTCGGCAACAGAAGGGGGTAGACTATGATGAGACCTTTGCCTCGGTGGTAAGATCTACCGTGTCAAAGGCTTTGCTTGCACTTGCAGCAAAGTATGACTATGAAACCGAGCAAATGGATGTCATTACCGCCTTCCTCGAAGCTGGGCTCAATGAAGAAGTATGGGTATGCCAGCCTCCCGGCTACTATGAGGTAGTAGAAAAAGATGGGACGATACTTGCCTGCCTTCTAGGAAAGGCTCTCTAAGGTATGGGCTTAAGCAAGCTCCTCGCGAGTGGTACTCTACCCTGAAAACCTTCCTTACTCCCACCGATTGCGAGCGTATTCCCCCAGATCACTCAGTTTTTGTGCATGCGAATGGTATCATCATCGCAATTTACGTCGCTACTTGGGCCAGATATCGAAGCTGTTCAAAAAGCTCAAGAATCAACTGAATTCTCGCTCCCGCATGAAAGATCTGGGGCCTGTTGCCTGGTACTCCGGCATGCAAATTACTAGGGATCGATCTAAACGCACTGTTTGGATAAATCAGTCTACCTGCATCAAGCGAGCTATCGAGGATCGGGATATGGTCAGCTGCAATCCAGTTAGTACCCCGATGGATGGATGCAGGTTATGTACTAAGGAAAGACGGTGAAAATCTCAAGATGTGAACAATTGAAAACTACAGTATATTGAGCTTCTAGGAGTCAACAATCAGCTTCAAATCGTTGAAAACCGACGTCTTTTCAATTACATTCTTTTTGATTCTCTGGCTTATGATTAGCTGACGTTTGCTATAGCTAAAAGCGCAAAACATCGAACATTGACCCTTCTGCAGTGTACTATGGAGTCAAATCCTCACCCTCAGCTGCATCATCACCTCGCCTGCCATTGTCACTTCGTCAGCCCCGTCCCAACCCCCTCCCTCCTCCTCGCGTCCCTCCTCCTCGCACCCCTCCTTCTCGTGCCCCTCTTCCTCGTGCCCCTCCTCGTCGTCGGGGCGGAGCGGATAGTGTTGCTGCTGGAGGCGTGATTATAGTTCTTGCTCGCTTGGCTGGTCGTGCCTCTGGTGGCGGTGCTTCCGCTGGTGCCTCCGCTAACTCCTCCACCGATTTAGCCCCATTATTCAGCAGTATCTGTACGATCTTCTCGTGGCCTCGTGCTGTTGCTGCCGCCAGCGCTGTATCATAATATCTACCTTGCGCGTTTACATCGGCCTTCTTGTCCAACAGCATCTGCACGATCTTCTCGTGGCCTTCTGCTGATGCTGCCGTCAGCGCTGTGCCATAATAATCTTCACCTTGCGCATTTACGTCGACCTTCTTGTTCAGCAGTATCTGTACGATCTTCTCGTGACCTCTTCGTGATGCTGCCGTCAGCGCTGTGCCATAAAGTCCACCTTGCGCGTTTACGTCGGCCTTCTTGTCCAGCAGTATCTGTACGATCTTCTCGTGACCTCCTCGTGATGCTGCCGTCAGCGCTGTGCCATAAGCTCCACCTTGCGCGTTTACATCGGCCTTCTTGTTCAGCAGTATCTGTACGATCTTCTCGTGACCTTCTCGTGATGCTGCCGCCAGCGCTGTGCCATAAATTCCAGCTTGCGCGTTTACGTCGATCTTCTCGTTCAGCAGTATCTGTACGATCTTCTCGTGTCCTCCTGCTGATGCAGCGTGTAATGTAGTACCGTAGTCATATTTATATCGACCAATGATCGAGCAACAGTCGCTAGTATCTAGGAGACGTTCAACGATTTTCATACCCTTGCTATTGTTGGTATCATGATAATGCTCTGCCCAGTAGATTGCACTATATGACAAGAAATCGTAGTTCTGGCAGTATTCATTCGGTTCCATCTCTCGATCGTTCTTAGGTAGCAAAGCATTACATAGGTTCGCTCGATCCAACTGGATTTCTGAAAAAGTAATAGATCGTAGGCAGATCTCTGCCATAAGACAATGTGATTCCTCTAGACTTAGAGATTGCTGCCATATTCTTTCAGCAGAAGGGTTAATACCAAATTTACCAAGCAAGAACTCCTTCACTGTCTGATGAATGAGATAGACTTTCGATTGAATGATCGAGACCATAAGACCACAACGGCTTGGAAGTGTCTCTTGCAGTCGAGAAGGTCCCTCCAGTTCCAGGTTAGTGTAAGATGAAGTCTGCTTATTAACATTAAGAGCGACATCCATCTCATCCAATGTTAGTGGTCGGCCAGCTACTAGAACAATTTGTAATACCTTTCTCGCAAAAAGAGGTTGAGGACATCTTTGAAGCAGCGTTTCATAGGCATCTTGTATGTCAGCCGGTAATTCATCGATTAGCTCGTTTATCTCAATGATAGTACCTGTCAATTTCTTCCTAATAATTTCCCACAGCAGCCGAAGCCAAAGATATGTTCTGTGTTCTGTTTCTAGAAGTCTCTTTTCCAAGTGATATGTAACTTTCTTTGCAAGACGGTTTTCTTGCGCAAGACGCGCAACCTGATGTTTGATAACAAGATCGATCTCTTTCTTTATGCTTGCTGATTCGTCATTACCTGCTAGCTCGATGTTGTTTGAAGCCTTTAATAGTTCATCAAATTCACGTCTGATTTCGAAATATGGTCGACTGATAATAAGAAACTTGAGACGCGACGCAGAGAATAAGGTTTGTTGATGAAGACAAAAGTCTTCTAGAGCTTTAATCAACCATTGTTGTTCCTGCTCATTGCATTCATCAAGGGCATCAAATATACAGATAACGTCTCCAGCTAATGGGTCTACAGCAGCTGCTATAAAGATTGACCAGAGTTTCGGAAATATAGTGGAAAGCGCCGCACCAATCTCATTATAGCTAGGTAAAGCGTGCCGGATCAATTGAGGCTGAGAAGCAAATAGTTGATGTAAAATCGTAGATATTGCTCTGGTTGCACTCCGTTGTTCAGGGCTAGTGTCCTTAAAGAAGTAGTAAAGAATGCGTTTTGACGGATTGTTCTGAAAGGCTTCGGGGAGGTCTTCGTCAATAATGCATCTAGCAAGGACGGATTTTCCACAGCCAGGATCGGCAGAAATCCAGAGTAGCTTCTTCGTGTCAATGTCACGCCATGCGATGTACTTCGGGTTCTGGAGGGTCCACAGACAGGTGTTGGGTACACGTCGTGGGTTTTGATTCTTTTGGGTTTCATAATCGATTCCGGTCGGCCAGAACGATCGAAGGCAGTCACGTTCCTCTATTGACAGAGTTCGCTGTTGCTTTTTTTGCGGGGAATCTGAAGAGTATTGTCAGAAAACCTCTAAATTACTCAGCAATATTAGATCCGATTCTTGTCCTCGTTCGGCTATCTCAGATCACCCCCTAAAAATCATGAATTTGACTTACTCGAGGCATTGACCGCTTCCGCTTCCGCGCCTCTTGTAATGACCTCTTGGCCTTGCTCCCTTCTCGAAGGCCAATCTTTCAGGATCGCTTTAGCGCAGGCAGCAGCAGCGTTGGCAGCATACCTTTGCCACTCCTTGTTTTTATGGCTGTCTGCATAGTCACAAACTCCTTTAATCACAAGACTTGGGTAATAGTCCCACACACCGGCCCCCTCCATCTCAAATGCAATGATTCTATCAGTTTTTGCAATCTCATCACGATGCATTCCTGATTTCATGACCGTGTCGCCAGATCCCATTGACCCGATATGAATAGAGGGCGAGAACATTTCTAAATTCCCTGTTGTCTTCCCTTCTTGACTTTTCCTCTGTCTCTCCCGACGAAGAAGCCCACGTCTGTCACATCCAAGGTCGCTGCATGTCATCTTAAGGGCATCAGCGCAAATCTGTATTCCATCCCCTTCGCGGCATTTGTCGCAAGCTTGGAAGTCATGTTGATGAAGGTAAGACGATGCAAAAAGCCTATCAACATCTGCATCAGAATATATCGAGCTCTTAGATCTCTGTTGACGTAGTTCGAGGTAGCGACGAGTGTTATTTTGTATTCGTCTATGATGATGATCTGTCTCCAGCTTGTTTAGAAAGGATCGAATCTCCACAGCTGGTCTGCCTGGACAGTCTTCTATTGTGTCTTTTCGCTCAAACGCTTCTGGATACTGCCTTCCGAAATCGTACTGAACAAGCGATTTACTGATAATGACGTCGCCAAGATAAATGTCTTGTTGATGCGGGCCGAAAGGCACCCCTCCGCATATTCCAACTACTAAAGCAAGCTTGATGTTGGGATAACTGCCCCGGAGTCCAAGAGCGACGGCGGTGGCGTTGACTTTTCCCATACCTGGCATATGAGCCACCACAACATTATGCCCGCCTATTACACCTGTAGTATAGGCATTCGGGTCTCCTATAGCTCTGCCATATATGTCCTCCTCATCTTCCCAGCAGGGATCAAACAAAGCTATCACGGCATTCGCTTCCAGTGGTAAGGCACATATGATCGCAATCTCGAAGCTCCCGCGATCGTGAGGACGGGAGGGTGTTGCCATTAGAGAGGAACGTTTTCAGGAAATGGGTTGTTCTATACAGAGAACGCTGTGAACTCGTGCGTGTTGTTGATCTATAGTACATCGTACACAGGAGCTTCTTGAAGTAGGAAGGAGTCCTAAAGAAACACTCACAACGACATCCACTCTGGACGTCCCCAAAAACGGCGAGGTCAAACAGCGCTGAGGCTGAGGCTGAAGGCCCTCAAGTTTCATCCTCGGCGGTTGCGCACCATAGAATAGCCAATTGTCCTTCAGCCTTATTCGACCTCCCGTCGCGCATTTTAATTACCCGAATATACCAACCCAGGTCGGGATTGCAGCATCCAGCTTAATTATTTCTTTATAGCCGTCGAAATGCGAACGTGAAGCTTAGAAATCGAATGCGTGAAGCATAGATAATATCGGGGCCTTGAGGTTCCCTAATATACTCGTTCATGGTACTCGACCTGATGTAAAACACAACATTACCGTGCTGTAAGACTTACCGGGCGCACCAGCATGGGGTATTAAGTCAGCATTGCAGGACCGGCAGACGCCGATTCCAGCCGCTCTAACACCAGCAGGCAGGTAACGAAAAAGAAACTCTCGCCATGATGATGATATATCTTGGCCCACCACCGTCGGAATTATTGGAGCGAAGTAAGTGAGGTTTGCGGAATTCATGTCAACGACCATAATGCTTGGAATGGATCAAGCATTCAATCCATTCCTCTGAAGAATAGATTGGAAGGGGGAACGGATGGAGATATACGTCTGGACTTTATTAAGTCAATGCTTAATTGGGTGTGAAAGGAGGAAAATGGTTGCCGAACTTCTCAACCATTAGAAGCCGTAATGATAAAGAGCGGTATATGGCTGGAACGGGCTTAGGATGAAGAGGTATCGGGCAGGAACGATATGATTGTTCTAAGATAGGTACCTACACGGCAATACGACAAATAGGCATAGCGCTACTAGCAGCGTTCCTATATTATTAATAGATAACTCTTGCGTTTCTAGGATTATGTAAATGTCTTATAAACCTGCACATAAACCGACCAACTATCATAGTTTTCTGTCTTTGCGAGCCGGTCCTCCCTGCCTATATCCACGCTGTGCCCGGCGTCTCGTCTCAAGCTCCTTCAACAACCGCTGAGCGTTCCCCAACTCGCTTTCGGGCAGCCATGTATCCTCTCAGCGCACCCTGTACTTATACCCCTTTCCCGCCCGTCTCTTGCCAACAATCCTTCTAATCTCCCATTCCTCCTCTTCAAGTATAGAAATACGGGCCTGAGACTGCTGGGGAGATGGTGGAGTACTGGCGCTGGGAGGGCTTGCGATCACTGCTGCCGCGTGATCGTCTTCGCTGCTGACTCGAGCACATAGATACTGGGGTGGAGCAACGTTAGTAGAGGCCGACCGATCGAGCGGTTCGATAGGGGGCTCTGGGATACTGGAAGCATCTAAGCAACCAAGAGTCTTTAGCTCTTCCCTCGAATGAGAGCTGAGAAGGTGCGCAGTTTCGGTCTCTAGCTCAACGCTAGTGGCCCTAGTAGAAGTGCCAGATTCGCCATTATCGTCAATCACGAGAGGGTCATCTAGAGCATATTGGAAGGGCCTAGACGCTGGTCAAAAACATAAAGAGCTTACCTTGATTGTCGTCAGCCCCACTGGATGGACTTAAGCTTGTTATGTTCTCGCGTTGCTGGTAGTCTCGTCAAGAGGGCGACATTCTGAAGATAGATTTAGGGAGCGATCGGAGTCGTGCGAACTTATGATCGCTCAAAGCCTCGTCGGCATCGTCTATCGCGTCGGCAGGGTCTTTCGAGCATTATTAGCCGCGACATATGACAATAGAACATAGAGACTGACCTATACGTCGAACCTTCTTCGACCTGAGCATATCTTCGCCACCCTCGTTCAAACCTACATTGTTCGCCTTCCGCTTGAAGGAATCTTGAACACCTGTGACGTTCATAGCGCCTTTGACCGTTCGGTTCTCATCTCGTCCATCTTCGTCTTCATTGTGCTCGTCATTTATGTCTGCCTTCTCTCTATCGAAGAGACGAAGTTCGATATGTTCGAGGGCGTCGTCACTCGATTCTGCCTGTGTATCAGATGTCGAAGAGAGAACGGCAATAGCGAGTGATGATGATGAAGAAGAAGAAGAAGATGATGATAGAGAAGAAGCATCGAAAGCGAAATTTCGAGGATTCTCATAGAGAACGAAATATCTAGATCAATGCTATCGATTGATATTGAGACTCATCGAGTAAAGGTTGAGGGGTCTTTACCCAACGTCTGAGCTAGAGGCGAGCGAAATGCTCCACAGACCCTCCTCTTCAGCTCCCTCTTCACTAAGCTTTCTCTCATGCTTCTTAATAGTCAAGCCATCATAGCCGTGAACCTCACTGCTGCTGCCGGCCTCTCCTTCAAGGTCTTGAGCGTCGTCATTCTTTGAAGGATAGTCATCTAGCAATATCGGCGTCTCTGCATGCTGTCAGTCTCCTTTTCCACAACGTCTGAATTGCAGAGACCTACCTCTGCTCGCACCTCGTCGCGACCCGTGATTAAGAATTCTCTTGTAATCTTTCCTGATAGTAGAACCATCATCTGCGGCAGGACATTTCAATAAGAATATCTCATTTTGGCCTGAAGGTGCCGGGTCTTGGGCACCCCGCGCACCGTGAAGCAGTTCATCAAGGCTCACGAGATCATCGTGTTGGTCGTCACGGATCGTTCGTTCGAGGCACCTAGACATATTACTTGACATCCACTAAAGCTGAGCGAAAGCGAGCCTTACCTTGGGAAGCGGCTTGGGTGCCGTTGAAACCTGGTGCTGGCTCAAGCCCCGCCGTTACAGGTACTTCCGTCGGCGGTGGGTCACTCGCATCAAGAGATTCGATTGCGTCGTAGTCCTCAAGTCTCCCGGTCGGCGCAAGAGTCAGAGATATGTCACCCTCGCCGCCGGCTCTGGGCACGTCAAGGGCCGATGTGGTAGGCCTGTCATGCTGTGCCGGTGAAAATCCATCGAGCTGTCGGCAGTCCAAATCAACGGAGGTCACCGCAATATTCGAGCACAGGAACACCCAGCGAGTATCAATGAATGAGCGACTTTGGGTGAACTTTAAGGAGAATGCCCCAGCTGAACAGAGAGGGCGAGACCAAGAGTCTTTATGCTTGTCCGAGTCGAGAGCGTAGGAGCGTTGCGCTGCTGCTGCCTTCCCCTCCTGCCGGCGAATGAAACGCTGGGGTCCCATCTATCTAGCTAGTTCACTTCCCTTAAACCTGCTTTCTCCCCTCCCTCGCCAGCAATCGCTGCTCTCCAGCCGTCCCAATCGAACCGCCCCACGCCGTACATATATACACCTCATTCACTCATCCCACTTGCGAGGGCACGCGCTGGTACAGCTCTTGGCCATAGGAGCCTCGGATTCGATCGCCGCCCCAAACAGGCTCTGGCTGCGCCCCTTGAAGATGCTTATTCACTAAGTCTTTCTCGTTCATTGCTGCAATCTGGACCTTCAAGGTGCGACGTCTCCTACGGACTGGTGGCACCGCGCCCTCCCCGATCCCCACCCAGAACCGCGATCGACGTCTCGCGGTCACGTCACCAGACTAACGTCACTGTGGCAGCCCTTTTCGGCGCAGCTAGACAGGCGGGCGAAGCCTGCTGTCGAGCCAAGCCGCTGCTTCTCGGAACGTCGTCGGGGGTTGAGTGCATGCTCAAGCCCTTGACACTAGGTCATTCAATTGTACGCGCTCGTGCAGCGAGGGAGCCTCTGCGCCCGGTTGACTGCTCATAAGGTATTTTATTCATCGGTCGTATGAAAACTGTCTTCCAAAACAATCTCCACAGCGTCCTGGGCTAGTCGCTGTGCGCCACGCTATGAGGCTCTGGGACCAACGCCGTAGCAGAGTCGAGGGTTAGCTGGGCAGTAATGAGATAAGGATCGAGGGTACTTGATAGGTGGTCGAGGCATGAGGGTGTAAAAGGGCCGCGAGGCGAATGAGGAGACTTCGGCTGACTCCAAAATGAAACCATCTCCGTTTGAGCTGCGCGACTGCTAGAGCGCTGTGGAGGCATGAGGCGGCGAATAGGAGGGGACGACGCTACCACTCACTCCAATCCTCTGACGTGAGAAGGCCGACAAGGATAAGGAATTGTCAGGGGGAATCGAGGGCAGGCGATGCGTGCGAGAGCGGGTGAACAAAATGCCTCACGTAAAGCCGTGGCAGGGCAATCGGCGATAGGCGGTGGAGGATGAGAGGGGCGCAGGCCTTGTAAGGAGCAAGGAGGCGGCCATGGTGAAAAGGAAAGTTGGAGGAGGAAAGGAAAGCAGCGAGGGGAGTCACGTTTTTATACCTCGACAAAAGCGACGGGTCGGCCGAGTTGCCCGAACTGAACGCGCCAGACCCAACTAGGCCGCTCCGGCAGGAAAGGGGTGCCTCTTGTCCGTCTCCCCGTATATAGAATTAAACAATATCTTCAACAATGAAACACAGTCTTGATACTCATGAATGTTTTGTGTGCAGGTGAGAAGACATTCAATTTAAGATGGTCTCGACGTCGTTTTTAGGCACATGTTATTTGGTTGCGGAAACGTGAAAGCGAGCTAACGGTATTCTATTAACCGGTAATTTCCAAACGACTCCGAGCGCCTAAACGGCGTCTCTTGCTCTTCGCATCGATTTTAATTTGAATGCTTGAGAAACAGTGGTAGATGTCAAGAATTGCTAGTACAGCTGGTGTGCTATGAGCGCTGCTCTAATATTCTAAGATACAAGATACAAAGGGAAGTTCTGCTCGAAATATCTGTAGACATAGCGGGAGTGCTGGTCTACTATAGCCCCTAGGCAAATCACGTGGTTTCTAACAGCCTTCGCACGAAGACGAGTGAACCCCAATAGCCTCTGAATCGACGAAGAAAACAATCAACGAGGCCATCTTGGTTTCCAGCTATCAATGAATTCAGAAACATCCGGCAAGGGTGGTGTCTTTGCTCACTATGGATCCTTTATCAATCACCGCCAGCACTCTCACTGTTCTTTCAGCCTTAGAAAAAGCCTTCCAGCTGATCAAATCCTATCGTGATGCGCCGGGTCAACTAGAGGCTCTAAGCAACGAAGTCGCTGATATTACCGCAGCAGTCACGGAGGTTGCCCGGGTCATTAAAGAGTCTCAAAATAAAATTGACTCATTAAGTGATAAGGGATCACATTTGACCTTGGCTCTATCGAATATTCGTGAAAAGGCCCGAGAGCTGGAGGCTTTGTTCCGTTCTTGCGTAAATCCACCCTCGTCGACATCTGATGTAACTAAAGTCTCTCGACTATCATGGTTAAAAGTGAAATCAAAAGTTCAAAGTCTCCAAACCGAGTTGCGGGATGGCAGGCTTAATCTATCAATTGCCTTGGCAACTTTCACTGCGTAAGTCGTATCCTATAAAGTTCTTTGACCAGTTCAGGACCTCACTTGATGTGTTCCCTCATTTAATGGCGTATAGGTCCTCTTCGCTGCGTATTGAACTGGATGTTCGAAGTATCTATATGGTCACTAATAAGACAAGTGTTAATCAGCAGCGTCTAGAAGATAAACTTATTGAGGAGCGTGATCAAGATCGACGTGCCCAAGACCAATTTTGTGCACAAGTCTTAGCGCAACTTGAGAATTTTCAGCTGCATCGGCGCGAAACACAGCACCATCTGACAGATATTCAAGGGAAGCCAGGACCATTAGTCGACAGTACCTTCAAGACTCTACCGACCAACGGGCATGGTGATTCCGTCGCGCAAGTACAGGAACTGTCTATTATTCCAGTACATAGCTCCCTAGGGTCAGATTCTTTATCGAATCAAGTCGGCCAGTGGAGCAGTATTGGCGTTCGTGCTGATCTGAGGAACATGTCTCAGTGCAGCAGAAGTTGTAAATGCTCCTGTCATATACGCCGACGTATCAATACCCCGCGTCTACTGGATGGGTTCCTAGGAACTTTGTTTATTGGATATTCTGGCTTACCACTACCAAGTCAAAAGTGCGACCAGGTTTCTTGTCGTGGACGGAAGGACTCGTCAACGAGTTTCGTATATAAATTTCCTCGATGGTTCGTAATGTCACGAATGGTTCAATTGAAGGCTAAGGTTACGGCGATGTATGGACCAGAGGTGTCATTGCGATTCAATCGTGTTGTTGACGGAAAGGCCTTGGTATTTCATTATGCTACCACGGGCGATGTTAGTAAGATGAAGCAATTGTTCGAACAAGGTCGTGCGTCACCAAGCGACGTTAGATTTGATAGTGGATGGACTCCCTTTCATGCAAGTGTTCTTGACTGAGTCGACCTCGTTTCTGATATAGAGCTCTTGCTAAGTATATGGATGGAATAGTATGCCATCCAGAACAATCAGGTCGACATCTGTAAACTACTCCTGCAGGCTGGGGGAGACCCATATATGGAGACTGAGGCACCTACGTAAGTTGGATGATTGTTTGGGATCCAAAGTCTGCGTTTATTGACTATTTGCAGGACTGCTGTAGACTATGCAGGTGCCAAAATCCTGGGTAACAGTGCAGAGATCTGCGCTATCAACAACCTACGGAAATTGTTTTTTGATACACAATTCCTGGAGCACGGGAACTTCTCAGATCTGCATAAGATTATCCTTCACATTCGACCTGGCAACATCCAGGAAGAGCTGAAAAGGTCTACTGCAAGTTTGGATACTGTCGATTCCATCGGGAGGTCTCCACTTTCATGGGCAGCGCAGAGGGGTGAAGCTGAGGCGGTCAGAGTGCTCATAGAATACGGCGCTGATCCGAACAACAATGACAATACAAATATGACACCATTGCATTATGCGGCTCAAGCAAAAACACCAAAATGTCTCCTGCTGCTGATCAAATACGGTGCCAGAATCACCCAACAGACGAGAGGCTGGAATGCTCTCCACTATGCTTGCACTTTTCATGATGATCTAGCCTATGTCAAGCCTCTCCTTGATTGTGGTGCTGATATCGATAAGCGCACATACGTGGGAAAGACCGCCTTATCATTAGCAATTGTCCAGAATCACCTAAGAAGTGCAGCCTTTCTAATAAGGACTGGTGCAGACCTTGATGTTCTGGACAATGAAGGGCAATCACCGCTCGCTTTGTCAATAAAATTTAGTCGCTTCGAATCTATGAAGCTCCTTCTACGATCCGGAGCTACGCATAACCCTTTGTCCGAGGGTGATGAGACTCTGTTACAACTCGTGGCCAAGTTTCCAGACATCAAGATTATCGAATACCTGTCAGACTTTGATTTGGGCGATGTGGATCTTGATGCTAGGAATAAAGATAATCTTACGGCTCGTGAGCTCATACAGATACACAACTCGGATCCAAACACCGCTCTAGCGTTTCAAAAGCTCGTAACGAGGGTAGCCGGCAAGATGGATACAGATGTCGAGCGAATCCCCAACTTCAGCGCCCAAGATGTCTGGGACAGCGATTCCACTACGGAGATATTCGAAGACGCGGTTGAACAGTAGTAAGTGAATGACAATACGTGGGGATCGATAGCTTTTTAAACCGAAAGGGTTCATTCAGTGCATGCGTTAGGCAAGTGGGTTGGGGGTCGGCAGATCATAGCTGCTCTGCCAATTCGAAAAGGACACAGGATGGCACAGATGTGAAGATGATCTGAATCATCAAATCTCAACCGTTCCTTCGCCATCAAACTTTAACCGCAGTCCTCAGCTCCTGTATCAACCACCACCAGCTGCTGGCTAGAACGGCGCCAAAATCGACGAGTTCTTGCCCGATCACCAAACTCATCAACCATTTACAAAACAACCGGTAGATACATATCCCCCCAGCCTCTCTTCTTCTTCTTACAAACCAAACATCGATACCAAAACCACCGTCCAACATCTCAGCGTCCAAACGCAGCCAGTCCTTCTAAATCCAGGCAACAAACGGAATATATATATATCCCGACCTTTTGAAAAATTGGAATCGGCTTTTTCACCTTCCTATTGCCCGGTCTCTCTCAACAAAACACCTTTTGAGCAAGGAAACCTTATGGTAATGAACCCTTCCTATGCCAGATGTAAATTCTTTTAATAATTGTATAATAAGATTCTTTACGTTGCTTTGTAGGAAGCACACCACACTGTCGTCGGTAAACCCCCTTTACGCGCCCCGCTTGACAAGCAGCTGTGGATTATTGTAGTGCCAATGTTGCGTCGACGCACGATATCTTCCCTAATACATACATAGCAGCGCCCGGGTGTTATTTATAACTAACCCTCTCCTGCAAGCTTCAGGCTCGGTAAAAGATGGGAGGGAGAGGGGGAGCAGAAAATGGCCAAGCCAGGTGCTATCGTGGACAAATTGACACCGCCTCGCTCTGTACTGTAGGCTCATGATGGTTCTCCACCATAATCTCCAACTGCTTTCTAATACGAATGTAAAGTTGCTTCTATATATGCCAAAAAAGTATCACAAGCTATCTATCCTATCGCGTTCCAAAAAGAGCAATCTAGTGCTATTCAGAGTCCATGTGCTATCCTGGTCCGACTTTGTAAACGCCCATCAAACCCCAGCCCAGTCTACCTACCTACCTACCTACCCATGTTCTTACAGAGCCAATTGCCTCCACAGAAACTCATACCCCTCTTTCACAGCAGCAATCCCAGTCCCAGCCGGATCCTCACTCGGGAAGGTATCAAAGAGATGCTTCGCACCCTCCGGACAAGCAATACCGCACTCGACGCCCTTGGCCTCAAGCGCCGCAATCGTCTCCCGGCTCATGCTGCAAGGGACCAGATCATCGTCGGTGCCGTGCATGATGAAAGTCGGGGTGCGATAATTCCCGCGTTGGATCTGAGCATAAGGGCTTATGGCGGCGATCTGCTCCGGGCTGGGCATTGGCATGTTTGCAAAGGCTTTGGCGTCGCGGCCGGCGAGGGTCTTCTTGGTGGGGAGGCCGTTGACGAGGATGGGGACCATTTGCGCTTTCCAGTTCATGTGCAAGATGATGCGCCAGCGCTCGTCGGCAAGGCTCATCACGAAGGTGCCTGGGGCGCCTTTGTTGAGGGGTGGGGAGTAGCTTGTAAACTGGACACGGAGAAGGCTTTAGTTCCTGTGGATAGATATAAAGGGGGAAGGGTTCGTGGAAGCTTACAGGTTGATCGCGTACGCTGGCGAGAAGGTCGTAATCTTGATCTGGGGAGTCGATTGAATCGCTTGGGTAAATGGGGTTCTTAAAGCCTAAGAGCAGGATGAGTATATTGCGGGTACCATGGATGAATTCGGGTAACGAGCTTACATTCGTGATCATAGTTTGAGGGACAGTAGAATGCCAGGATAGCTTCTGGGGGCTTGATACCATGGAGACGGGGCGTGAAGCCCAACGACATGGCCAGCGTACCTCCAGTCGACCAACCTACGACTGCCACTCGATCGCCGTCAATCTTTAGCCCGGGACAGTTCAGCTTCAGGCGTGGAAGCTCGTGTCTCACCCAGCGGAAGGCATCACACACGTCCGCCATCGGCCCTTCAAGGAGGGTGGTTTCAGGGCAGAAACGGTAGTCCACACTCACTGGCAGAAGCCCTTTGGCGAGGAGCACTCTAACCTGTTTACTATTCACGTCCTTACGCGAGTATAAGCAGTGACCGCCACCGTGGATGAGGAGTGCTTCGAGTGAGTTAGCACGGCAGCGGTGGGGTCGAG
>JAABUW010003184.1_pt1 | contig 23703 bp, 28 predicted proteins | sample 5560081 | NCBI WGS metagenome assembly JAABUW01 (sample SAMN10711882, study PRJNA513363) | rock metagenome | isolation source: Antarctica rocks | place: Antarctica: Victoria Land, Knobhead sud | reverse complement strand
GACTGTGCCCTCCGTGACTGTGCCCTCCGTGACTGTGCCCTCCGTGACTGTGCCCTCCGTGACTGTGCCCTCCGTGACTGTGCCCTCCGTGACTGTGCCCTCCGTGACTGTGCCCTCCGTGACTGTGTCCGAAGGCGATGTCTCAGATAACGACGTGATCGAGTTCGACGAGTTGTGCCTGCGTCAGTCGCCGCCCTTGTGGCTCTGGGTGGGCGTCTGCCGACGCACCCGGCAGGTGCTGGGCCTAGCTCTTGGCGACCGCACGGATGCAATGCTAGCACGGGCCTGGGCGCAGGTGCCGACCTACTTCCAGAGCAGGCCGGTTTTCACCGACCATTGGGGCGCTTATGCGCGTCTGTTGCCACCAGGACAGCACTTCCCTTGCGATAAGGGGAGCGGCCTGACCAGCATTGTGGAAAGCCTGAACACGAAATGGCGTCAGCGCCAATCAGGGCTGGTGCGCCGCTCCTGCGGCGTCCACCCGAAGAGAGAAACCGACCCAAGAGAGAAACCGACATTCTGGAGCGCTTTTTGCTGCTGGTGGACGAACACAACAATCAGAGCGCACGGCACGAAAAGCGCCGTCAGAACAAGCACCCAACAACAACGCAGCCAAATCCATAGCCCGGTGAACTAGCGGCCTGTGCCGTTCTGCTGTACGGCGGGCGTGTCTTCGGCAGTCACTGTGCCGCGAGTGGCTGACTTGGTTTCCAGCCGTCCGACGCGGCCTTCGAGGCGGTTCAGGGCATCATCAAACGACAGGTCAAACTGATGACTCGTGCTGTGCATCTCGGCCATTTGCTGTTTGAGCGCCTTGAGTTCCGCCAGCACCGCGCCGTCTTGCGGCAGTGTACTGGCCGGTGAACTTTGCCGTTCGGCAATCATGCGGGCAATTCTGGCTTTGGTCGATGCCCAGACCACCAGAGAGATACCGCCGAAAATACTCAGCATTACGGTTGCCGCGCCCAGTGCTTCTTCCATACTTTAACCCAAGTTGCTACCTTGCTGCTCACCGATGAGTTTTGGCGAAAAACGGTGAATTTCCGCCTTGAACCGTCGCTAAAATGCCCTATAAAGCGGTTTAGAGCTTTGAAAGCGGCTGTCGATAGTGAAAAACTCATAAGGTAGCAACTTGGGTATACTTTACTCCTCGCGCCGTTCGGCGTCTTCTACAAACGTGAAAAGTTGCGTAAAATCGCCAGCCCGCCGGGGCCGGACTTTTCGGGGTGAAACTGTGTCGCCCAGACATTGCCCCGGTGCAGGGCCGCGCAGTACGATACGCCGTAGTCGGTCGTCGCGGCCCAGTCGGCGGGGTCATCGGGGACGCAGTAGTACGAGTGCAAAAAGTAGGCCATTGGCGACTCGCCCGGCAGGTCCGCGCCGAGCGGCGAGCCGGGCGTAAATGCCAGATTGTTCCAGCCAATCTGCGGCACTTTCAAGGCGTGGTCAGCGGGAAACCGGCGGACGCGGCCCGGCACGACGTTCAAGCCCAACACGCCTGGCTCGCCTTCCTCGCTGCTGGTCAGAAGCGCCTGCATTCCCACACAGATGCCTAAAAACGGGCGGCCCGAGGCGATAAACTCCAGCGCAATCTGGTCCACGCCCGAGCGGCGCAGGGAGTGCATCGTGGAGTCAAACGCGCCATCGCCCGGCAGCACAGCCTTGTCGGCGCCCTCGACGGCGCGGGGGTCATCGGTGACGAATGCGCCGGGGACGCCGACCTTGTGGAAGGCTTTTTCGACGCTCCGCAGATTGCCCATGCCGTAATCAATAATAGCGACTTTCATAGTGTGTTGGTCTCACGGGGCTGAACCCCCGTGCTTTAAAAGGGCAATTTCCCGCCTTCGCGGGCATCAGAAAGGACAAATGCGGCCCTGTTTGCTCCACTCTGGTTCCCCCAGAATTGGGGGCTAGGGGGCGATCCTCACCGCACCCACTGCCGCTTCAGCGGGTGCTCCATCTTGGCGTTCGACGGGCGCAGGGCGGCGCGGCGAATGATTTCGAGCGCGAGGGCCTCCTGCGCTTTCGTGGACACTAGCGCGAGCCAGACCGGCTCTTTGCCGTTTCGGTACACGGAGTACGCCTGTCCCTGGTCCAACCGGTCCAAGTCCTCCCAGCGGGCGTCTTTACGGCCCAGAATCGACCGCTGATGCAGGCCCGATTCATCGGCGGTCAGCGAGAACGTTGTCACGACGAGCAGCACGGCGAAAAACAGCACGAACGGGATGGCAAGCACCAGCAGGTCGTGCGTTCGGTGATGCGCGAACGCTACGCCGAGACCGATAATACCGATGCCGGAGAACAGCGCGGACCCGATTCGATAGGCGAGGTCGGCCAGAAACGTGTGCGGGAACGTCACTTCCAGCGGCGCGGAGGTGGGAGCGGGCATAGGTTACAAAATCCCTTTCGTGCTGGGAATGCCCTGCACGCGCTCATCGCGCCGCTTTGCCATGTCCAGAGCGCGGCCAAAGGCTTTAAAGGCGGCCTCGGCGATATGGTGCGAGTTGGCCCCGCGCCGCTGCTCAAAGTGCAGGGTCAGCCCGGCGTTCGCGGCCACGGCCCGGAAGAACTCGGAGACTAGCTCGGTGTCAAACGTGCCGATTTTCGGGGACGGGAATGCGAAGTCCTGAACCAGCATCCCGCGCCCGCTCCAATCCAGAGCGCAGGACACCAGCGCTTCGTCCATCGGCAGCAGGGAAAAGCCGTAGCGGGCGATGCCCGCCTTGTCGCCCACGGCCTCTTTCAGCGCCGTTCCCAGCGCGATGCCGACATCTTCGACCGTGTGGTGGTCGTCAATATGCAGGTCGCCAACGGCCCGGACGCTCAGATGCAGCAGGCCATGCCGGGCGACATGGGTGAGCATATGGTCAAAAAAGCCCACCCCGGTGACAAGCTCGCTGCTGCCGTCGCCGTCCAGCACGACGGTCAGGGAGATGTTGGTTTCCGAGGTGCGCCGTTCCAAAGTCGCCTCGCGTTTGGGGCCGTAGCGTCCTTTGTCGGAAGTAATGGTTGCGGGAAGGCTCATAGTGGGCGTATTGTACCAAACAGGCGGCGCTTTGTCTACCATACCGCCGTCGCCTAGACCGTCAGCGCGGCCAGATGACGGCTATACTCAGCCTGCGCGGCGGTCAGCTCCGTTTGCTGGGTGTCCCGGTCGGCGACGTGGTTTCGCCCTCCACCGGGCCGCCGCGTTCAAAGTAGCCGACGCCGCTCGTGTAGAGCGTCACACGGGTAATCGGAAGCATAGTGTTTGTCTCTTACTTAAAAATTTTATTACGCAAGTAGTCAAAAAGGGTAATCGCTGTGTCACAATAAGCTAAACAGTGTCTACCGTGCGAAACGAGGAAAGGCAAAGTTCCATGAAATATTCAGGCTTTATGCCAAAGGCCACAAAAATAATTGCTGGTATCACCTGCGGAGTGCTGGTTATTCTTGCGGTTACACCAGTCAAAGCGCAGCCCAAGCAGGCGCAGGTTGCGCCGTCTGTAAAATTGGACATTGGCAGTCTCGCCCCCGGTGATGGGTTGGGTGAAGATGACGCACCGCTGTTGCAACTGTCAGCCGCGCTTAAGCGCTCTCCAAAAGTTCGGTTCTTTCGGCTGAACTGGGAGTTCACTATGGGCAGTTTCGGCTCCGTCAGCACCGCGCTTTATGACCGCCTCAAACATACGCTCCGGTTCCATTATGCTTACGGACATAACGCGGCTGGAAACCCGAAGGACAACGGCGACAGCCATCTGATTTTCACAGGCGTGACGGAGGCAGTCATCAGCCGTGCGGCCAAAGCCCACGCGAAAGAGGTCCAAATCGATGACAGAGGCTACATTCTAGACTTGACACGCTTCGGCTGTGTCAGCCATGTTCTGTGCTCACCCAGTCCAAAACAGCGTTCACATCGTTAGCCACAATGTCTGCGCCGGAATTGCGGAACATCTTTTCGTTGGTCTTGCCGAGCGGCCCGGTCAGCACCTGTGCGGAGAGGAACACGGCGTCGCCTTCGGTGCGGTCGGCGTTGAATGCCTGCACCGTCCGCAGGTCGTCGCGGGTGTCGCCGATATAGAGCGCCGTGCGGAAGCCCATGCGCTTTGCCAGCAGGCGCAGGCCGCCGGGGAGGGGCTTCGGGAAGCCGTTGCTTTTGGTGATAATGTGTTCCTCGGGGATGAGGCCGGCGAGGCCGCATAACTCTAAACCCGCCTGCGCCTCGGCCTGCGAGCGGCCCGTTTGCATTCCCAGCGGGACGCCTGCGGGCAGCTTGGTTAGGTCTATCAGGGGTTTGTCTTTGTAAATATAGCCGGGGCCGGTGTAGAGGGTCGCCGGAGCGCCGTACAGCCGCTCGCACAGGTCGCCCGCGAACATCTCTAAAAAGACCTGCTTGATGAGGGGCTTGCGGTAGTCGGTTTCGACGGCCAGGCGGTCTTCCTGACTGAGATTTTCAAACGCGATGTTCTCGGCGGCGCGGAGCCAGCCGCCCCGGTCGCCGATGCGGGCGGCGTAGCGGTTCAGCTTGGGCTGGATGACATTCAGGGTGTCCGGCGTCGCCATCGGGTGTTCGTGGCCTTTGGCGACATAGTGCAGGACGAGCGCACAGACTAAATCAATGTCATCGTTGAAGCCGCCTGCGTTTTTGAACAGCTCAATGTCCGGCGAGGTGACGAGGTCATCGGGCGCGGGCCAGCCGAGGACGGTCCGCAGGTAGTAGGGGACGGCAAGGCAGGCGGCGGCGCGGATGCTGTCGGTGATGTCGAGCAGGACGCCGTCCATGTCAAAGATAATGGCGTCGATGTCGGCGCGGCGCGTTTCGGCGTTGGGTGTGGTGTAGGTCATAAGGTAGTGTGATGGCGGACCGGAGAGGCCCCCCGCCCCAATTCCGGGGAGCCGGATTTAGGAAGGGCCTCCCGTTCTGTTCCGGCTCTTGCTCTTAACTTCTGGCTCCCCAGAATTGGGGCGGGGGGGCCTCTTATTGCTTTCCCCGCAGCCGGGCGGCCTGGGCGTGGCCGTCAAAGCCTTCGGCTTCGGCGAAGCGGGCGACATCTTCCGCCGCTTCTTCGGCGGCTTTTTTGGAATAATACACAACGCTGGTGCGTTTCAGAAAGGTATCCACGGACAGCGGCGACGAAAACCGGGCCGCGCCTGCGGTGGGCAGCGTATGCGACGGTCCGGCCCAATAGTCGCCAATCGAGGCCGAGGTGTGCTCGCCCAAAAGTACGGCTCCGGCGTTCTTGACGAGCGGCAGCACGGCCAGCGGCTCGCGCACCATTAGCTCTAAATGCTCCGGGGCCAGGATGTTGGACAGCGCCAGCGACTCTTCCACCGAGTTCGTTTTGACAAAAATGAGGTTATTGGCTGTGACTGCCAAAATTTCTTTGCGCGACAGCAATTCGCGCTGTTTCGCTAATTCAGAATTACAGTGTTCCAAAAGAGACGCTGAATGGCAGAACAGTACGCCTTTGTTGTCGGGGCCATGTTCCGTCTGCGCCAGCAGGTCGGCGGCGACGAAGGCCGGGTTCGCGTGTTCATCGGCCACAATGGCGACCTCGGACGGCCCGGCCAGCATATCAATCCCAACTTCGCCGTAGACCAGCTTCTTGGCGGCGTTGACATAGGCATTGCCCGGCCCGACAATCACATCACACTTCGGGACGGTCTCGGTCCCGTAAGCCATCGCGCCAATCGCCTGTGCGCCGCCGATTTTGAACACATGGCAGTCGCCGAGAAAAATCGCGCTCATATAGTGTAGCAGGCCTTCTAACAGCGGGGCGATTTCGCCGTCCGGCCCGGCGGGGGTGCAGACGACAAAGTTTTCGACACCTGCATAGGCCGCTGGGAGCAGGGTCATCAGCACAGTGCTGGGGTAGACCGCTTTGCCGCCCGGCACATACACCCCGGCTCGTTCGATGGGGTTCAGCACTTGGCCGACGGAATAGGTCCCCAGAGATTTGCCGTACCAGTGGGCCTCTTTATGCTCCATCCAGGGCCGCAGGTGGGCGCGTTCGGCGTTGTGAAAGCCGTTGATGTTGTCTTCCGCGTGCTTCACGATGTCTTTAAACTCATCCGCAACCCCGTCCCAGGCGGCTTCAAATTGGGTGTAAGGCTGAAACGACCGCACTTCCGGTGCGGGCCAGTCGAAGCGCCGGGTGTACTCTAATACGGCGGCGTCGCCGTGTGCTTTCACGTCATCTAGGATGGCGCGGACTGTCGCTTCTACTTCGGCTTCGCGGGCGGTATCGCGGGCGGTCAGAGCGGCGCGGATGGCTTCGGGCGTGTCGCGGGCGGTATCAAAGTGTCGCATGATGGGGTGAGTATACCCGATGGGGGCATATGGCTTTTTGGCACTGTGTTTTTATTTGTAAACCCGCTCACGTTTTTATAAGAAAATTATGCAATTTATCTAAAATAGTGCACGAACGCTGTTTTTGGCATTATACTTGCAGGAAGAAGAACCGGGAGAATGACGTGCAAACCGAAAACGCAGACGGGGGAGTGATGCCGCTGGCACAGCCGTCCGGCGACTGCCTGGCCTGCTGGCAGGTGCTGGAGCGGTTTCAGTGGGCGGCGGGCACAGCCCTGAATAGCTGCGGCGTCTCGCTTGGCGTTCGGGTCAACGACGCGGCCCTGCTCCATCCGGTGCTGGCTCTGCTGCCGCCGGGATGGAGGGCGGCGGCGACGCCCGCCGTGGACACTCTTGTATTCGGTCACGAAAATTGTTGGCCGCTCGCGGGTGAAGGGGCAGGGGCTTGTTCCCGGAACAGAGACAACCTCACCCCCCGCCCTCTCCTTCGGAAAGGAGAGGGAGCCGGAAATTAGGAGCAAGTCATCCTGATTGTCTGGCTCCCCCAGAATTGGGGGCCGGGGGCGTTCGCCTGCTTTGTAACCATTGATTAACCTGATGCGGGCAACAGAGAACAAATTGTGATACAAGAAAGGTAAACTTCCCTCGTAAGCCCGCTGGCTGCTCGCTCTCGTTTTCTGCATCTTCCCCCGCACTGCCCGGCTCTGCTTACGTTCTTCTTTCTGCGTTCTTCTTTGCCCACTCACTGTCGCGCCCGCCGGGCGCGACCGCACCTGCATTGTTCTTGTATCACTTTTTGGTGCGTCTTCTCCGCCGGGATTGCTGTATTGTCCCGCGCACTTCTAACATTGCACTTATTGCAAACGCTTCACGGAAGGTACCACTCATGCTGCCACGACTACGCTTACCTCGAATTGCCGCCCCGCTGGCGGCGGCGGGTGCGCTCAGCGCACTGCTCCTGACCGGCACGGCCCACGCGCAGGTCCTTGTCACGCCCACCGTCACTACTGCTGGCTCACTGTTTAACTACAGCTACAGCATCACCAACCTGACGATGGCGGATGTTTTCGTCATCAACCTGAACGGACTGCCGCAGGTGGACGGGGCCATTACCAATCTAACCGCCCCCACCGGCTTCCAGTTTGCCCCCTATGATCCCGGCGCCGGAATCGCATCTTTTCTTGCCGACACCGCCAGTTTCACGCCGGGCAGCACCATCGACGGCTTCTCGTTCAGCAGCATGTTTGCGCCGTCAACCGTGACGTTCGATACAGTCGGCGCCGATGGCCCGACAACCGGAACTACGCTTGCGCCAACCGCGCCGGTTCCCGAAGCAAGCACGCTGGTGTCCCTTGGGGCTGGCCTGCTGCTGCTGACCGCCTTTACCGCCGTCCGGCGTCGCCGCACGGTTCTTGTTCGGTCCTAATCTTGGTATTCAGGAGACACACTCGATGAACTTCAAAACTCTTATTCCGGCGGCGGCACTGGCCGCCCTCGGCGCATTGGCGCTCGGCGGCAGCCCCGCCCGCGCTTCCAGCCACAGCGATGCCCCGCTGATCAAGCTGGACCCGCAGGCCAACCTCACCGATGTCTACGCTTTTCGGCGCAACCGGCCCGACGGCACGAAAGTTCTGGTCGTCGAGGTTAGCGTCCGGCCCTTCTCCGAGCCGGGCGACGGCGTTATGTATGACGCCTTCTCGGATGACGCCCGCTATTCCATCCATATCGCCAACCCCATCACGGGCGCGGAGGTGCAGCGCTACGACTTCAAGTTCTCCCCGGTCAGTTCCAAAAACGGCGACTACAAGAACCTGGACACCATCCTGCGCTACGGGCGCGGCGCGAACATCAACGGGGCCGCCGATACCGGGGCCATTCAGGATGTGGGCGACGCGCACCAGAACTTTGTGCAGACCTACACCGTCACCAAGACTGTGGGCAGCAAGTCCACGCTGCTCAACCCGAATGCCACGCTGATTGTCCCCCCCTACAACACCGGCCTGCGGGCGACCCCAAAGTACAACGACCCCAATACCGGGTATGCCGTCAGCGGCGCGACCACACGGGCTGCTCTGGACACCTACACCCGCGAGGCGACCTATGACCTGCCCGCGATCCCCAATGCGGCGGGCGTCACCACGGTTTTTGCCGGTTCGCGTGAGGACGGTTTTTATGCCGACATTCCGGGCATCTTTGACCTGCTGGACCCGCGCATCCTGAGCAACAAAAAGGGCAACGGACTGGGCCAGGACGGCGATGGCGTGGACGGCTTCAAGGGCTACAACACGCTGCACTACGCCATTGTGATCCCCCTGAGCGACCTGCCCTCGTTCCAGTACAAAGGCGCGTTCACCGGCGGCGACGGGACCAATACCGGCGTTGGCGTCTATGCCTCCGTGTCCCGTCCCCGGATCACCCTGCGGTCCACGAACAATGACAATGTCAGCTCCGGCCCCTACATCCAGGTCAACCGCGAAGCCAACCCGCTCTTTAACGAAGCCTTGGTCGCCATTCGCGACAAGGACAACTACAACCGCGACTTGCCGACAAGCGACGCGACCAAGTACAAAACTTACGCGCTTAATTCCGAGCTGGCCGCTTTGATCAACAAGACCTACGGCACGAACTTTGCCACCACGGGCCGCACGGACCTGGCGGGGGTCTTCATCCCGGACGTGATCCGTGTGGATACCACGACCGGCCCGTGCAACATCTCCGGTCAGGCTTCGTTCAACCGGCTGGGCTTTATCGGCGGCGACACGCTGACCGCCTCGAACGCCAACAGCGTCCCCGGCGGCTGGCCCAACGGACGACGGTTCGGCGATGATGTCATCGATATTGCGCTGACCGCCGTTGCCAACGGCCCGAGCTACACGATGCCCCTCACCCTGCTGGGGGACAACATCGACCACAACGACCAGGTCTACAACATGACCTTCCCCTACGCTGGCACGCCGAATGCCGGCACGCGCAACACAAAGGACTCCGGTCCCAACAGCGTCGCTCCTCCGGCCTCGTAGGGCTATATTGCCCCCGCCCCCAATTTTGAGGGCGGGGGCAAATTCTCTGAAAGTTCGCCCATGAACAACCTGTCCCTCCCGAAAACCCTGCTGGCGCTGCTGGCCTGCACCCTGGCGGCGGGCGGCTGTGCCACGCACCGCACGGCCTCGCCCGGCCCGACTGCCGCCCCCGCGCCGCCGACCGCCGACGCCGTGCTGGCGGCAATCCCCGCGCCGGGAAGCGTGACGCTCACCGACAAAGCTATCGCCAAGTGGACGGGCAAAGCCCGCGCCAACCCCGCCGACGACAAAGCCTGGGTCAACCTCGGCGATGCCCTGATGCAAAAGCCGCGTGAGACCGCTGACTACCACTACTACGGTTATGCCGAGCAGGCGTACACGCAGGCGCTGGCGCACAACCCCGGCAGCGCCGACGCCCTGACCGGCATGGCCTGGGTGACGAGCGACCGCCATCAGTTTGATAAAAGCGTGGAGTGGGCGAACAAAGCTATCGCTTTAGAGCCGCGCAACAACACCGCCTACGGGCTGATTGGCGATGCCAATGTGGAGCTGGGCCAGTACAACGACGCCTACGCCGCCTACCAGAAGATGCTGGATATCCGGCCCGACGCCTCCTCGTACAGCCGGGGCGCACACCTGCTGTATCTGACCGGCAACCCGCGCAAGGCAACGTGGCTGATGGCAAAAGCCATCAAAACCGGCGCTCCCTATGCCGAGAACACGACCTGGTGCAGCACGCAGCTTGCCCTGATGCTGTTCAACGAAGGCGCTCTGCTGCCCGCCGACCAGATACTTCAGGATGCCCTGAAAGGCACGCCTAACAACTACCGCGCCCTGGCCGCGATGGGTATGGTGCAGGCAGCCAAAAAGAACTACCCCGCTGCCATTGCTGACTACAAAAAATCGCTGGCCGTCGCCCCCGAAATCACGTCCCTGGCCGCGCTCGGCGACCTGTACGCAGTCACCGGCGACAAGGCCGAAGCCGAGCGGCAGTACGCGCTTTTAGAGGAGCTGCACAAGCGCAACACCGACATCAGCGTCCACGACCATATGCAGATGGCCCAGTTTTATGCCGACCACGACCGCAATCTGGTTCAGGCCATGCAGTTCGCTGAAGAACACAAGCTGACCAAGAATGTCAACGAGGCCGACACGCTGGCCTGGTGCTACTACAAAAACGGCTTGCAGGCTCAGGCCAAAGCGGCCATTACAACGGCGCTTGCCTGGCACACGCCCGACGCCCGCATCTACTTTCATGCCGGGATGATCTACGCCAAAGACGGCGACCGCGTCACCGGCGGCAAGTATCTGGCCGAGGCGCTGTCGCTCAATCCGAACTTCAGCCCGATTTTCGCCCGAACCGCCGCCGACACTCTGGCGCAGCTCGGCTCGCATCCGCCCACCGCGCAGGCTTCGGCCCGGCTGCCGTCGGCCCAGAGTTATGGCCCTTGAAAACACTCATGCACATCCGATTTGCCGCGTTCTGCCTGCTGGCACTTCTGGCCGCGCTGACGCCGCAGCCCGCCCGCGCCCACAGCGCCCCGTCGAGCTTTGCCGACCTGCGGCTGGGCAAGGCAGGAATGGAGGTCAGCCTGCAAGCCTCCGCGACAGATTTGGCCCACGGCCTGCCCACCGTGGAGCCGGAGATGCTGATGACCCCCGCCGTCGCCACGCGGCAGGGGCCGACTTTGGCGGCTACCCTGCTGCCTCGGGTGCAAATCACGGCGGACGGCAGGCTGCTTACGGGCGAGCTAAAAAGCGTGGAAGCCATCCCCGAGCGCAAAGATGTCCGGCTGCACTTCTGGTTCCCATACCAGAAAATGCCCCGAACGCTGCACGTTCATGCCCTGCTGTTCCCCTATGACCCGCGCCACAAGACCTTTCTGAACATCTTTCAGGAAGGCGCTCTGGAGCGGGAAGCAGTGCTGGACAAAGACGCGCCTGAGTTAGACTTCCGGGCGGGCAGTCGGCAGAGCATCTTTGCCGTCATCAAGCAGTTCACGTTTGAAGGCGTCCATCATATTTTCCTCGGCCCCGACCACATTCTGTTTATTCTCGGCCTGCTGTTTCTGGGCGGCTCAATCAAGCAGCTTCTGAAAATCGTTACTGCCTTCACCGTCGCGCACAGCATCACGCTGGCACTGGCGACCTTTGGCATCCTGAACCCGCCCGCCCGGATTATCGAGCCGGCGATTGCCCTCAGCATCGTCTTTGTCGGCATCCACAGCCTTCTGAGCAAGAGCAAAAACGAGGGCCTGCATGACCCGCGCCTGTGGTTTGCGTTTGGCTTCGGCTTTATTCATGGCTTCGGGTTCGCCAATGCCCTGCATGAGATGAGCCTGCCGCGCTACGCTCTGGGCTATTCCCTGTTCTCGTTTAATCTGGGCGTCGAGATCGGGCAGATGTGCATCGTGCTGGCCGCCGCCCCACTTCTGTCCCTGATTGGCCGCCGCAGTTTAGTCCTGCGCCGCCGCGTGGTGACGGTTGGCGCTCTCGGCGTCATCCTTGCCGGGGCGTTCTGGTTTGTGCAGCGGGCGTTCTTCACGGCTTAGAGATGAAGGCCCCCCCGCCCCAATTCTGGGGAGCCGGATTTCTGAAGGAACTGGAAAGGACAGGAAGGGCAGGGGCAAGCCCTGCCCCTACGGGTCTTGCTCTGTTCTTACTCTGGCTCCCCAGAATTGGGGCGGGGGGGCCTCTTCTTCTCTCTCCCCAAATCCTCGCGCCCTTGCCAACTTTCTCTCCGCTCCGGTATAATCTTCTCTGCCTGTCCGATATGAACGGTCTGCGGCGACCGGGCGGGAAGAACAAGGGGATTACTGTGAGCGAAACGACCGAAATCAAGCTTTTTGCCGGGAGCGGCAACCCGAAACTGTGCCAGGCTATCGCGGGGTGGCTGCGTCGGCCCCTCGGGGATGTGCGAATTGAGCGGTTTTCCGATGGCGAAACGTATGTGCAGTACAACGAAAGCGTGCGCGGGGCGGATGCGTTTATCATTCAGCCGACCTGCCCGCCTGTGGACACGAACCTTGTCGAGCTGCTGATTTTGATTGACGCCATGCGCCGGGCAAGCGCGGACCGCATCACTGCCGTGCTGCCGTACTTCGGCTATGCCCGGCAGGAGAAAAAAGACCGGCCCCGCGAGGCGATTACCGCCAAGCTCATCGCCGATGTGCTGACAGCGGCGGGCGCGGACCGGATTATCACCTTAGACCTCCACGCCGATGCCATTCAGGGCTTTTTTAATATCCCGCTCGATCACCTGACCGCACGGGGAATGTTCGCCGATTACTTCCAGAGCAAGCACCTGGAAAACGTCGTCATCGTCTCCCCCGACGAAGGCCGGGTCAAGCAGGCGCGGAAACTGGTGCGTCAATTAGACGCCCCCCTCGCCGTCGGTTACAAGCACCATGCCGCGCACGGGCACACGGAAATCACTGATCTGGCCGGAGATGTCGCGGGCAAAACGCCGATCATTCTGGAAGACATGATTACCACCGGCGGCTCCATTATTGAATGCGTTAATGCGCTGATTGCCAAAGGCTGTAAGCCCGAAATCCACATCTGCGCCACCCACGGTGTCCTGACCAATGACGCGGTAGACCGCCTGAACGACCACCCGGCCATCGCTGAAGTCATCATCACCGACAGCATCCCGCTGCCCGAAGACAAACAGCGCCCCAAAATCACGCAGCTCTCCGTCGCCCCCCTGTTCGGCGAGGCCATCCACCGCGTCAACCAGGACATGAGCATTTCAAGTTTGTTTGATTAGGAGATACCTGCAATGGTAAGACTTACTTTGGAACTGACCGACCACCAAGCAAGAACGCTGTCCGAGGCCGCCATGCGGCAAGGCTTGACCGTCCAGGAGTATGCCCTGCTGCGCGTTCTGCTGTCTGGGCCGTTTGCGGAACAAGGAAGCGGTATGAGCTTTGAGGAAGCCGTAGAATACGTCTACCAAAAGAACTCAGACCTCTACGAGCGTTTGGCAGGCCGCAGGGAGCGCGTGTCTCAGGCAATCAAGCGGATTGTCAAAGATAACGAAGACCTGTACCGGCGGCTGGCGTGACTGAGGGCTGCCCGATCTGCAACCTTGTGGCCGGGCGTGTCCCGCGCTGGGTCGTTCACGAGACGGAAAGCGTTCTTTGCTTTCTGCCGCTGGAACTCAACGCCTACGGCCATACGCTGATCGTACCGAAGGCGCATTTTGCGGACTTATTCGATATTCCCGAAGCACTTCTGCAAGAGTTGGCGATTACGAGCAAACGGCTGACAGCCCACTATCAGCAGGCCCTCGGAACAACGGGAGTGAACTTACTGCACGCGACTGGGGCGGACGCCGGGCAGTCGGTGGCACATTTTCACTGGCATCTGCTGCCCCGGTTTGCGGGGGATGGGTTGAATGCCTGGCCGGACCTGCCCGGCGTGTCGATAGACAAAGACGAACTGCTGGCCTGCCTGCACCTGTGACACAAGATGTGACACTGTGACATAGCGTGTGACACAAGGAGACGAGGGGTTGAAAACCCCTCGCTGAGAGAAGCACCCTCCGGGTGGAGGAAAATACCGGAGGCCGCAGGCTTTTTTGTCCTTTCTGCTGTCCGAAGGACGCCTTACCTAGCGCGGGATTTCCAATCCCTCGGACCTCTCGGATATTTGGAACATCAACCATGCCACTTTATGACTTTCACACCCACTCGTTTTTCTCCGATGGCGCTCTGCTGCCGATGGAGCTGATCCGCCGCGCCCATGTCAACGGCTATACGGCGATGGCGATTACCGACCATGCCTCGGCGTCGAACATTGAAGAATTAGTAGAAAAAGTGACCCGCGACTGCGTGCTGGCGTGGGAAGAATGGGGCTTTCTGGTGCTGCCGGGCGTGGAGCTGACCCACTGCCCGCCCCGGTCTATCGCAGGGCTTGCGGCGCGGGCGAAGCGGGCGGGGGCGAAAATTGTGGTCATTCACGGCGAAACGCTGGTGGAACCCGTCCCGCCCGGCACGAACCGGGCGAGCGTCGAATGCCCCGATGTGGATGTGCTGGGCCATCCCGGCCTGCTGACCGACGAAGAAGCGGCGCTTGCCCACGAGAACGACGTCTATTTAGAAATCACCTCGCGCCGGGGCCACTGCCTCGGCAACGGTAACACGGTCGTGCGGGGCCGGGCGGCGGGGGCGAAGTTTTTGATCAACTCGGACACGCATTCGCCTGGCGACCTGCACACCGAAGCTTTCGCCCGCACCGTCGCCCTCGGCGCAGGGCTGACCGCCGAAGAAGCCGACACGGCCCTCTACGAAAACCCCAAGCGCCTGCTGGCGTGGGCAAGTATTGGGGCGGAGATAACAATGGTATGAGTGAAGAGATGCCGCCTCTACCTCGCTCGCTGGAAAAACTCGTTGAGTTCTTTGACACGCACGATATGGGAAATTACGCCGCCCAAATGCCGGAAGCTCATTTTGAGCTTGCCCCGAACCCTAAGCCCGAGCCGTCTGCCGCTCTCATAGAAAAGCTCTGGCAAGCATTCCCGCCGCTGGAGCCTTTGTCGCCGTCCCCGCAGGGTGGGGGCTTCATTGACTTTGGGGACGGGTACGGCTCGGTGACACTGCGAAGCAGCTTGCCATTGCTTTACCCGGAAGACCTCAAAGGAATACTGGGTGGAGTGCTGACGGAGTTGCTAGGTGCCTCTGACCGCTCAGATGTCGAGATGGTTATTTATATGCTGGATGTCCTCGTGTTTGAGACCGAGGAGAGCCTGGCAGAAGAGGCAAATCTGCTGGGAACGTCTGTGAGGAAGCAGACAGAAGAAAGCAATAATTTTATACGGGCGTCTCATGCCGAGACGTTCGCCTCATTCACACCAATGCAGGCGTCGGCACTTGAGGATTGGCTGTGGGCGGTGCAGGTCTGGCCGGAACTTGAATACGCCCGTGACAGTGTTCAGAGCGCCCTGGGCTACTGGGCAAAGCGGGCGCGGGAATAATCGATGACAAACACACTTTTGCAAGTAGACAACCTGGAAACCGTCTTTGGGCGGGAAGGGCGCGGACCGGTGGCTCAAGCCGTGCGCGGGGTGTCGTTTGGGGTCGGTGCGGGGCGGACGCTGGGGATTGTTGGGGAATCGGGGTCGGGGAAAAGCGTCACGGCGCTGTCGGTGCTGCGGCTGATTGCCGCGCCGGGGCGCATCACGGGCGGGCAGGTGCGGCTGGCGGGCGAGGACCTCTTGACACTCTCCGAAAAGCAGATGCGGGCCGTGCGCGGGGCGAGAGTGGCGATGGTGTTTCAGGACCCGATGACCGCGCTGAACCCGACGCTGACCGTGGGCGAGCAGATTGAAGAGACCATCCGGGCGCACCAGAAAGTGTCGCGGGCCGAGGCGCGGGCGCAGGCGCTCAGCTGGCTGACCCGCGTGCGCGTCTCCCTGCCGGAGCGGCGTCTGAAGCAGTACCCGTATGAGCTGTCCGGCGGGATGCGTCAGCGCGTGATGATTGCGATAGCGTTTTCCTGCCGCCCGCAGGTGCTGCTCGCCGATGAGCCGACAACGGCGCTGGACGTCACGGTTCAGGCGCAGATTTTGGACCTCATGGACGAGCTGAAAGCGGAGCTTGGCACGGCGATTGTCCTCATCACGCACGACCTAGGCGTTGTCCGCGAGCGCTGCGATGACGTGGCGGTGATGTACGCCGGGCAGATTGTGGAACACGCCACTGCCGAGCAGCTCTTTACCGCGCCGAAGCACCCGTACACGCAGGCTTTGCTGGCGTCGCTGCCGGACTGGCGGCGGCCCCGCACCGAGGCCCTGCTGCCGTCCCTGCCCGGTCAGCCGCCGCCGCTGACGGCTATTCCGCCCGGCTGTCCGTTCGCCCCGCGCTGCCCGCAGCGGTTCTCGCCGTGTGCGAGCGTCGTGCCCGCCGAGACAGTTTTAGAACACGCCCGCACCGTCCGCTGCCTGCTCTATGAAGCGCCCTATGCCGAGGAGAAAACATAATGATCAGCCTGCAAACCAAAGCCTACGTCGGTCCCGACGGCACGTTAAGCGTCGAAGTGCCGACCCCACTGCGCGAGACAGACGTAGAGGTAACGCTGCATCTTCAGCCACTTCCGGCGTCGCCTGCCGCCGCGCCTACCCCGAAGAACTCGGCTGGCCCCCCGGTTTCTTTGAGGCCACTTTTGGTTCCTTGAAAGACGATCCCATTGAACGGGGGCCGCAGGGGGAATATGAGGCAGGAACACGGGGCTGAACCCCCATGCTTCAAAAGTGCAAGCCCCCGCCTTCGCGGGCGAAGAGTCTCGGACAACGGGTCTATCTTGTGCCCGCGAAGGCGGGGAATTGCACTTCAAAGCACAGGGGTTCAGCCCCGTGTACTATCTGGGACTGGGAGAGTAAAACTAATGGCCTACGTGGAGAGCGAACATAACGTGTGGACGGACGCGGTGACGCACCGGGCGGTGGACTCGGACGCGGACCATTACCGGAGCTTTTACAGCGGCAAGACGTACCACTTTGAGAGTGCGACGAGCAAAGGGACGTTTGATGACGACCCCGAACTATGGGTGTCCACGCCCCATGCCTCGGAAACGTCCGCCCACCTCACGCCGACGGGTGAGCCGATGGCGGGCTAAGAGAGGGTAGGGTAGCCTGTGCGGCCTGCCGCCGGGCAAGCTGCCCTTTCAGTACCTGGCCCAGAAAGAAGCGCAGGGCAACAATCAGCAGCAGGCCAGTGAACTGCCGGAACGAGTCGACGGTGATGGTTCGCAAAACCCCTGCGCCGGTCTTGAACGACAGCGCCAGCACCAGCCCTCCGGCCAGCCGCAGGCGCAGTGGGTCCAGCACGGCAGGGCGGCCCCCCGCCCGCAGATAGTCCCGCAGGCAGAGCAGGGCCGTCGCCAGCACGACCAGCGTGCCGCAGAAGTCCATGCCCAGCGCCAGCAGGGACACAGCCGCCATTATTTTTCTGCTCCTGACTCTGCTGTTCCCGCGTCGCCGGTGGCCGTGGCAACGCTTGGGTCGCGCTGCTCGGCGTTTCGCAGCTCGCGCTCCAAAAAGTAGTTCAAGCCTGTCCGCAGCACGGCAATCGCGGCCAGCAGGCCGATCTGGTTCCACGTCGGCGCGACGGCGGTGTTCAGAATATCTGCACCCAGCTCAAACTCTAATGCCAGCGCGAGGGACCGCCCCAGCGACAGCCGGATTTCTTCTTTGGGCACGGCCCCGAACGGCCCGCGCACCATCCCAATAAAATAACTGGCGATGCCCCGGATCGAGGCGATGCCGATGACCAGCGCGGCGGCGGCTTCTACAAACCGGGCCAGGTAGACCGTCAGGTTCTTGACGAACCCTTCCACCACGCCTTGCAGCGGCGGCGCGGCCCCGACTGTAGCCCCCTGCGCGTGCGCCGTGCCGGTCAGCAGGCACAGCAGGCCAATGACAACCGCAGCTGCCATGCGTCGTTTTGTAGACATAGCCGTAGAAATCATAGCAGGTCGTTTCCATGTCCAGACCAAAGCAAACGCCCAAATTAACTCCCGTCCGAAACCCGCATCATCTGCCGACCAAAGTGTGCCCGGTCTGCACGCGGGCCTTTACATGGCGCAAAAAGTGGGCGCGGGACTGGGAGCAGGTCGTTTATTGCAGCGACAAATGCCGGACGCAGAGTAAGACAGCCCCCTAACCGCCCGTATGCGGCAGAATCTGCACGTCCTGCGCGGCGGTGCGGGCGGTGTCCTGCTCCTGCTGAAGCGCGGCTTCGTCGCCGTCTTTGCGGAGGGGCGGCGCGGTAGCCTCGCTATCTTTGGCGATAGTCTTCTGCACCACTTTCGCCGCACGGCGGACGGCCACGACATCGGTTTCCAGTTGCGGGAACAGGCGGATCAAAATTACTTGAAGCGCGGCGGCAATCGGCACGGCCAGCAGGGTTCCGCCCAGCTTGAAGAGCGTACCGCCGACCATCAGCGCGACCAGTGTCAGCAGCGGGTGCAGGTGAACGCTGCCGCCGATGACACGCGGGGCCAGCACCAGGTCAAAGAAAATCTGGTGGATAACCACCATCACCCCCACCACGGCCAGTGCCGGCGACGGCCCCAGTGTCGCCAGCGTCACCAGCCCCATCAGCGTCGTGGACACCAGCGGGCCGAAGTAGGGGATGGTGTTCAGCAGGCCCGCCGTAATCGCCAGCGTCAGCGCATAATTGTGCAGGCCGAATGCCCACAGCACGACGAAGATCACCAGCATATCCAGTGCCATGACGGTGGTGACGCCCCGAATGTAGCTGCCAAAGACAGCAATAATATCAGTCACCGTGGCAAGAATGCCCTCGCGCTTTTCTTTGGGAACCAGCAACAGCGATTTTCCCAAAATCTTGTTGAAGTCCAGCAGGATAAAGAACGTGATAAACGGAACCAGCACCACCACGGCGAGGCTGCCCGCCAGCGCGGGCAGATTATCGCTGAACCACGTCACGCCTTGCGCCAGCAGCTCCGGGATATGCTTGGCCTGAGTGAGAATGGGCGAACGGAGGGCTTGCGGGACATGATTGGTACTGAGCCAGTCTCTGGTCATTTGGACCACTTGGGCAGGTTGAGCGTTCAGATACTTCCCGAAATGCTGCCGGATTAAATCCGTCATCTGCACCGATACCAGCGATAGGCCCTTGACAATCAGCCAGCCGAACCCCAGAAACAGCAAGTAGATGACTGCAATCGCCAGCCCGCGTGGAAAGCGCCGTCCGAACAGGCCCTGCCGCTCCAGCCGGTCTACTTCCGGGGTCAGCGTCATGGCAAAAATCATGGCGACAATAAACGGCGGCAACAGGTCCCGCAGGGCATACAGCAGCCACAGCCCAAAGGCGGCAAGCCCCAGCCAGCCGAGGACGACGAAAAACGAGACGACTTTTTTTTGCTCAAACGCGGGAACAGGTGGCACGGAAACTCCTCAGCGGCACGCTGACTGACACTAAAAGCAGCGCACAAAAGATTACAAACCAGTCTCCCCAGCGCACGTAGGGCGTCAGGGTCGTCCGGGACTGTACCGGGGCGGCAACGACGGCGGCTTGAAACAGGCCCGCTTCGGTCAGCACGCGGCCTGTCGGGTCAATCACCTGCGACACGCCTGTTGCCGCACTGCGGACAAGGTAGCGGTCGTCCTCGGCGGCGCGAATGGCGGCAATCGCCGAATGCTGCCGGGCCGCCGCCGTGCGCCCGAACCAGGTGTCGTCGGTGGAAATGACCAGCAGGTTCGCCCCGCGCTGTACCTGCTCGCGCAGGAAGCGTGGGTACGACGACTCAAAGCAGATGGTCGCGCCGATTTTGCCCGCGTCCGGGCCGCCGTCCAGAAGCGGCTGCACGTCCGCGCCCGGCTTCATATCAAAATTGGTGACATGCAAAGCCTCCACAAACGGCAGCCACGAACGGCCCGGCACGAACTCACCGAAGGGGACTAACTGACGCTTCTGATAGCTGCCGGTCAGCTCGCCCGAGGGGCTGATGGAAAACAGGGCGTTGGCGTTCTTGCCTACTGTCCAATCGTGCTCCACGCCGCCAACCAGAAGCGTCTGATGGTTTTGGACAGCCTCGGCGGACAGCCGCGCCAGGCCATTGCTGCCTGATGCATCGCCGCGCAGAAAGCCGGGAAAGGCCGTCTCCGGCCAGACCACGAGCGTCGCTCCCTGCGCCGCCGCCTTGCGGCCCTGCGCCGTAAACGTCTGCATCACGCGCTCGACATAGGCCGGGTTCTGCTCCGTGTTCTGGTTGATGTTGCCCTGCAATGCCGCCGCGACAAACGTCGGCTTCAGGTTTTCGCGGCTTATGCTCCAGACGCCTCCGCCCAGCGTCAGCAGCAGAAGGGCCGCTGTCAGCTTGGGGAACGCCCCCAGCCGCCGCGTCTGCCACAGGTCATACAGCGCGATATTGACCAGCACAATCAAAAACGCCAGCCCCCACATCCCGGTCAGCTTGGTTAGTTGCAGTATCGGCAGGGCGAGGTGCTGCGTGTAGGCTAAATCGCCCCAGCTCAGGCCCAGTGCCCCGAGCTGCCGCCACCATTCGACGATGGCCCACAGGGCCGGGACGCCCAGCCGGAAGGCCCACGAGTTCGGCCTCTGCCGAAACCACTGCGCCCCCACGGCCCAGACGCCTAGGTAAAATGCCTGATACAGCGACACCAGCACCCAGCCCAGCGTACTCAGCGCCGGGCCGATGATGTGGCCCGCGAAGACGATAATCCAGTACGCCATGACGCCCAGATAGAAAATCCCCAGCACCAGCCCATGCCCGAACGCGCTTTTGGCGCTCTTGAATGGAAACAGGCACAGAAACGGAACCAGCCCGACCCACGCCAGCCAGCCCCAGTCGAGGCCTGGCAGCGCCCCGGCCAGCAGGAGGCCCGACAGGGCGGCCAGCGCCAGGGATAGGCCGAACGGCCTGTTTGGAAATTTGCCTGCTGCCAGGTTTCGCCCCCAGAATGAATTCTGGGGCTGCCTGTTGTGATTGTCCGCCTTCGCGGACATAAGACAGCCAACGGCCAATGCTCCTATGTCCGCGAAGGCGGACAATCGCCCTTCACAGACCCGGATTTCAATCCGAGGGCAAAACCTGCTCAGTGGTTTAGATGCACTCGGCCTGCCTGCCTCGCCGGGGGGCATTGTCAATTCCCGGCCATTTCGGCTATACTGTTTGAATGCAACTTGCAAAGCGACTTTCTTTGTTCGGCATCCTGTCCGGTCTGCTGCTCCTGCCTGCCGGATGCGCCAAAGCGCCCGGTGGCAGCAACGGGGCGATCAGCCCGGTGTCCGGGCCGCAGCTTTTTGTGACCATGACCGTGCGTGGTAAACTCAACCCGAATTACTACTACTACGTGCTGTTTAACATCAATAACACTCCCGGCCCCGGCGGAACCAGCGTCACCGGGCCAGTTCCGGTGGTCGCGCCGCCCTATGGCAACGGCTTCGCGGCGGGGGCGTTCACAAACTATGTCCAATACCACGCCACCAACGGAGGCACGGGTTTTAGCTACTATGCCATCAGCCCGGATTTGCTGACGCCCTCTTACCTCGGCTCCACAGGCGTTCTGGTGCAGTCTGCGGCCAGTGACACCACTCTGTCGTTTCAAATCCCTCTCGCCCAGCTTGTTCCGACCGGCTCCAGCCTGACCGTGAATGACATCAATCAGCTAGAAATCAACTTTGTTGCTACCAACACACTCAATGTCATCGGGGACAGCCTGGCGAACCCAAAATACTTCGACTCGTTAGGCACGCCGGAAAGCACCGGAACTTATGTCAACATCAATGTCCGCCTGCCGGGCGGAGCCATTCAGCAGGGGCTGTACCAGAATAGCGATACTAATATTGAGGATCAATCCCATGATGTTGCTCAGGCGGGCAACGGCATCCCAATGAGGGTTACCAGCACAATTGACCCCGGCCAGCCTAACGAGTTCAACCCGGACAACATCGACATCACCGATTGGAGCATTCGCCTAAACCCGCAGTAGGCCCATGAAGGGTATGCCGGGATTATACCACACCGGCCCCTGCACTCGGTGGAGAAAGGCCCCGGATCGCCCCCGCCCCCAATTCTGGGGGAGCCAGATAAATCTTGCCCGGACTAAAGACAAGAAGGGCGCGATAAATCGCGCCTCTACTCCTCATCTGGCTCCCCAGAATTGGGGCGGGGGGCCTCTTCCGATTTACCTCGTATGAAACATTTAGACCGCTACCTCCTGGGCGAAATGGTGCTGCCGTTTGTCGGCGGCATTCTGCTCATCGTCATCATGCTGGTCGGCAACACGCTGTTTCCACTGATTGAGCAGATTGTCCGCAACGGCATCCCGCCGCTGATTGTGGCGCGGCTGATCGCGTTCAATATCCCCATTTTGATCCCCCTGACCCTGCCGCCCGGCGTCGCGCTGGCGTCGGCGTGGGCGGTCAACCGGCTGGCCCGCGACTCGGAGGTGACGGTCATCCGTATGGCGGGCGTCCCTCTGCGGCGGCTCTTTCTGCCGATTATTCTGGTGGGCCTCGGCTCCAGTGTCGCCTCGTTTCTGGTCGGCGACCGCGTGGTTCCCCCGGCATGGCGCGAGTTCCAGAAAACGCAGTCGCAGATGTTCGCCTATGCCTTGCAGGCCGCGCCGACGATTGCCGCCAACAAAGTCTTTACGTTCCAGGACTATTCGTTCCATATCCGCGAAATCCGCAAAGACCCCTCGGGCAAGCCGGACCGGCTGCTCCTGTCCGGGCTGACCATCTACAAAAACGCCGTGACGCCCGGCGGCTTTCCGACCATTATCACGGCCAAAACCGCTGACTACGACCGCGATGTCTGGACCCTGCATGATGCGTACTTTGCCACGCTCGGCCCCGACGGTATGGTGTCGGTAGAAGCAACCGCCAAAACCAGCCCGCTCAACTTGCAGGTTCCGCTGGCAAGTCTGTCGCAGGGCGCGGCGGACACGCCGGACCAGTTCACGATGGCGCAGCTTGGCGCTCAGATGGACGCGCAGGCGCGGACAGGGCAGGACAATACGATTGTGGCGTTCAACTATTACGCCCGCCTGGGACTGCCGTTTCTGTGCCTGTCGTTTGCCCTGTTCGCCCCGCCGCTGGCCCTGCGCTTCGCCCGTGCGGGAGCCTATATGGGCATCTTCTTGAGTATTGTGATGGTCTGGGTGGCCTGGAACACGCTGCTTTTAACCAAGATTTTAGGGATTACCGGCAAGATGCCGCCGTCTCTTGCCGCCTGGTCACCCGCGCTGCTATTTGGGGTGCTGGGGATATATTTTCTGTGGCGGTCCGAGTGACCCGCCATAAAAAAGCCGGGAACCTGATGGCCCCCGGTTCTTTAATGCTCTGCCTGCGGCGTCCTTAAATTGTGCGGCGGCTGGCGATAGCACGCTCAATGCCGACGACGACAATCGCGCCAAGCGCCGCCCACAAGATGCTGGCGAGGTCAAAATGCGTGCGGAAGGCGTTACTGCCGCTCACCAGGGAAAAGATAAATCCCCCGACGATTGCGCCAACGATGCCTAAGATCGTGGTTCCGACAAAGCCGCCCGGCTCTTTGGAGCCGCCCGGCACGATGGCTTTTGCCAGAAGACCAGCCAAGAAGCCGACTACAACCCATCCAATAATGTTCATCTGTTATTTCCTCTGCGAAAGTGGCGCGGAGGGTGTCTCACGCGCCGTTTATAGTTGATATTTACGTTTTTGTCTCGTTTGCCGACACTTTGTTGTCCCGACACTACAAATATATCCAACGCCTGCCCGGTTAAAACATGATTGTCAGCACAGCAAAAAAACAGGTAAACTTAGAGCCTATTCTAATAGGCCAGCTTGTTTGATGGTAATGTAGGCACAGACCAGATGCAGTAGCCCCAAGTAGTTGACCGCTTTCTTCTCCCACCGGACA
>JAABUW010003183.1_pt1 | contig 23708 bp, 3 predicted proteins | sample 5560081 | NCBI WGS metagenome assembly JAABUW01 (sample SAMN10711882, study PRJNA513363) | rock metagenome | isolation source: Antarctica rocks | place: Antarctica: Victoria Land, Knobhead sud | reverse complement strand
AAATACAAAAAAAAAAAAATTCAAATATATATTAATACTTAATACAATTAATAACTTAAGTAATCTCTACAAATATTTAAGAAAACTTAATAAAATTAAAACAATATATTAATATACACTATAAGACAAAAAAAAGTATTTAATCTTAATTATATATTAATACTTTGTACAATTAATAACTTAAATAATATATATTAATATCTAAGAAAGTTTAATAAGATTAAAACAATATATTAATATATATTGCAAAGCAAAGAAAAAATATTTAATCTTAATTATATATTAATATTTTATACAATTAATAACTTAAGCAATCTATATTAAGATCTAAAAAAAACTTAATAAGATTAAAACAATATATTAATATATATTGCAAAATACAAAAAAGATATTTAATTCTAATTATATATTAATACTTTGTATAATTAACAACTTAAACAATCTTTATTAAAATCTAGAAAAACTTAACAAGATTAAAACAATATATTAATATATATTGCAAAAAAAAGAAAAGAAATTTAATCTTAATTATATATTAATATTTTGTACAATTAATAACTTAAGCAATTTCTATTAATATTTGAAAAAGCTTAATAAAATTAAAACAGATTTTAATATAAGTTGCAAGATAGAGAAAGAATACTTAATCTTAATTATATATTAATATTTTGTACAATTAACAATTTAAGCAATCTATATTAAGATTTAGAAAAGCTTAACAAAATTAAGATAATATATTAACATATATTGCAAGATAAAGAAAAGATATTTAATCTTAATTATATATTAATACTTTGTATAATTAATAACTTAAATAATCTTTATTAATATCTTAAAAAGCTTAACAATATTAAAACAATATTTTAATATAAGTTGCAAGATAGAGAAAAGATATTTAATTCTAATTATATATTAATACTTAATATAATTAATAACTTAGACAATCTATATTAAGATCTAGAAAAGCTTAATAAGATTAAGACAATATATTAGTATATATTGCAAAACTACAAGAAAGCTATAGATTATAAAGCAATAAAAATATATATTTCGACGCTAAATACTTGTTAAGATCTTGCTGCGCTATATACTTATATTGTAAGAAAAAAAATATTAGAGAAATTCTATTTAAGCGCTCTATATAAGACTAGAATAGTTTTCGAACAAAAAAATAATTAATATTAACAAATTAGTGTTACTTTAAAAGCTCTATATAACATTAAATAATTATATCAATCAATTATATATCTAAAGTACTTCGAATATATAGCTTTAACTTTAAATATAGACAAGTAATATATATTAAGTAGCGCACTTAAGATATATATAATATTGTATCTTATCTTAACTCTCGAAACAAATAGATATTTATATAGCAAATATATTTATTTATTTATCTATTTATTAATAAAGTATATTAAGTTGTTATAGTTATTTGAGAGATATATAACAAACGTTAAAAGATATTATTAATACTTCCTAATATTGTATAATTGTAGTTGCTATATTATTGCGTCAAAAACGCAATATCTTCTAATTTTCTATTATATATTAATAGCTTACAAAATATTGTATTAGTTTTTATCAACTATTTTACGTTAAAGTTAAAGAATAGAGCAATAATTTCTTTGTCTCTCTATCTTAACTAATTGTTTCGCAATTTCTATTTTACTTTTTCGCGTCTTTTTAGTCGATGCTATCGCTAGTATAGAGCTTTTATGCTTTTTACTAAACTTGTCTCTTATAATAAGAGCTTCTTTCGTATTGCGCTTTGCTTGTATCTCGACAATATTCTTGTAGCTTATTATTTTCGTCTTTTCAATTAGTTTTGATTGCGTCGATTGACAACAATTGCTTTTATTATTCTGCTCGAATAAAAGTTAATTCTTATTAAGAAAAAGCGTATATTTATGTTACAACTCTAGCTTGTTACAGTCTAGTATATATTCTACGAAGTAGTATGTAGCACCAAGTACAATTATCTATATGCTCGAAATACTCGATAGACGAGCAAGACAAGCAAGATAGTAGAAAAGAATTTTGTTTACTATATAGATCTCGAACACAACTTTCTTATAAATTGTGTTTATCTTATTATAAGTTTCGACTTATTGTTATTGCTATATTAAGCTGCAATCTCTTGTTACCAAGTAATTGCTTCTATTGTCTAAAGATATCTACAAATCTCTTTAAATAGTATTAACTATTCTAATATTCTAAGTTTTAGATAGCAGTATAACAATTTAGCAAAGAATATTTAAGCAATATTGATTAACTTTTGTAGATGCTATTTGCTTAACTTATTAAGCGTATAGATATTTTATTCGATTAGACTACGTAGCAAAGCAAAAACTTTTGCAGTTTTAAGTATTTAAATTATTTTATCTTGCACACAAGATTCTATCTTTGTCTTATCTTTCTAAGAAATATATTTTAATATTGACTTCTAGATATTGTTAAGTATTCTATTTAAATTAAACAAACGTAGATTTGTTCTCGACTATTCTATTTTAATATTTCGAAAAGTAAGCGCTTTTTTCGTGCAAAGCTATAGAGAGACGTAAAATATTGTTTGTCAATTGTATTTGTATCTTCTCGATACAATTGTTTAATCTCTTTATAATATATAGTCTTCAATAGATTAAAGACTTCGATATTATAGAACTAAAACTTATAAGAGATATATAACAAAATACAACAAAGAATAATATTGCTCTTAAAACAATATTATATAATCTCGAGTAACTTGTAAGTATCGAAGTTGTTACGAATAAGAATTTGCGATTTTTAATTTGTTTGTGCTTTAATTTGAAAATCAAATATATGTTTAATCTACTTTAAGTTAATTTTAAAGTTAATATATTTAGATTAAAAGTATATATAATATTATTTAGAAGTAATATATATAATTTAGTTGCTTCGATAAGTTACGACTAGTTAGATAATTATTAAAAGAAAAGATCTATTGTTCGCAAATATATATTCGATTGCAGTTACTATTTTTTGTTTAATATTTGTCTCTTAATAAGTTTGTTTATTATTCTTATTTACTAAGACTTTAATAGAGTTAAGTATAGTTAATATAATTCTTGTTTTGTCTATATTGTAGATATTCTCTAGTATAATAACTAAATCTTGTAGTTTCTTTTCGATTATCTTAAACTAGTGTATAATCTTCTTATAGATATTATTATCTTGTTAATTCTAATCTAATACTTTAACTTGTTTTAGATTAAGTTTAAAATAACATTTGTAGAAGATCTAAAATTAATTCTTGCTAAAAAACTTAATTACTTCGTCTTTGTGAATTGAGAAAGCTTAAAAGACAAAGAAGCGCTAATATACAATAATTAGCGCTAGCGAACGTAGATACTTTATCGAAATAGAAAAACATATATAACAAGTACTCAACAAGAGTTTTTTCTTTTAATAAAATAAAATGTTGTTATTGTTGTTGTATCTTCTTTGTTTTGAACAATTGTTTATAGATATAATATTGTAATATAGTGCAAAAACAATCTTTCTCTTCTAATAAAACAATATAGCTTTTAGATTTTGTTAAGTTTAGACTTTAAGATAAAATAATACTAGCTCTATTTATTCTATTATAATTATAACAAAGATTAATAAGTTGCAAGTTACTATATTAGATCTTAAGAGTTGCAAATACATTGCAAAGACTACTAAAGAAACTTATAAGATCTTATCAAATTGTAATTGATTAGCTCTAGTAAGTTGCGCATAATAGATTGTAAAATACAAAGTTTATTATTACGCTAAAATTCTCAATATTAAGACTAATAGTTTTTTGTATTTTCTCTCTCTTTACTACTTATAAATAGAGCTAAACGTTAACAAAGTCTATTGTAAGAACTATCTTAGATAGTCTCTTAAATCTATATATTTAAAAGCTAAATTATTTCTGCTAATTAAATTATAGCAAAGAAATTACAACTTCAATACTGTCTTGCGTTTCTAAATCAATCGATTCAAAAAAAAAATAAGTTATATATAACTTCGTTATTAAAGAACAAGATATATTAAACAAAGACTAAAAATTGTAGAGATATTAGTTGCAAAACTATTTGCGAACAAAAGTAAATATAAATTACTAATTAGTCTAAGTATCTTTGTTATCCAAGATTTTTCGCAGTACTAAAAGAAAGATTACACTTTGTATTTGTTTATATTTAAAATATTGTTCGAAAAAGAAGAATAAAGAGTTTTTGTAACTCTTGTTTTTGTAACTTCTTTAAATCTCTAATATTTTTGCTTTATTACAAAACAACTAGAAAGCTTAACTCTATAAAAACTCTTTGCAAGACAAATAATATATAGAATTTGTTTTTTGCCAAAATTTGTAATAATTGTCGAGAAAGCAAACTTTACTATATATGTAATTTTCTCTTAACTTTCTTAAGATTGCTATATATAATATTGCTTATATTGCAAAATATATTAAGATACAATATTAGAGTTCTTAATATTTAACTATTTTCAAAAAGTTTAACTAAATAAGATTTCTTGTTTAACGTATTTTTTGCTATAGATTTGTAAAGAACTTTACAAACAATATAATTAAAGTTTTTAAACAATAAATTAATAGATAACAAGTACAATATTCTCTATATTCGAGTTAACTTAAAATTAATATAGTTAATTTGTATATACAATTTTTAATATAGTAAGAAACTATTGTTTGTAATTGATCGATCGATAAATATAATATCTTTTGTTTCTATAAATAATTATTGCAATATTTGTATAATACAATTATATTAACTAATTTGTCTTCTTTATTAAGTTTGATTTTCTTTTAATAAATTGTTATATTTTGACTTTTGTTATATAAAATATACTATATAGATATTGTTACAATTAGACAAGAACAAAATAAAAAATAGATTATTATAAAAGTTTAAGCAATCGAATAAAAATATTTTTGTTTTATATATATAGATAAATATAGAGACTTTTAATACTTATTTTTTAAAATTAGTTTTTAATACTTATTTTTAGAAGTTAATTCTAGTTTCTTTTATTTTGATTTTTTTACTATTTCTAAATACTTTATTTCCAAATACTTTTTTTTATTAAAATTTCTCTTTTTAGTCTCTATTAATTTTAGAGATTTGTTGAAGATTCTAATATTTGTATTAGAACAAATATTGTTTCGAACAATTCTTGCTTCTAATAGATTTAAATTTATATATTAATTGTTCTATATTCTTAAGTTCTCTTAGATACGTACTTGTTAATATCTTTTATATTTAATTATTCTTTAATTTTATCTTAAGTCTAGAGCAATAGCAATCTAGAAAATTATTAACAAATCTAACAATATAATATTTATTATAATAGTTATAATATTTATTCTAAGATATATAATATTAATCTAACAATTCTTCTATCTATAGTCGAAAATTTTTAAAGATTTAATTAAGATTTAATTAAGAATTTTTAGTTAAATTTGCAAAAAAATTATTTTAAACTTGTATTAAGCTAGATATATTGCTTTAAATCTTTTGCAATAATACTAGAACTATTGTTGTTTTATAACTTATTAGAATATATTAGATTTTTTATTGTTAATTGTATAATTTTATATATTCTTAATATATATATATATTCTTAATAAATATACTAAACTAGAAATTTTAAATAAAAATTAATATATTTTGTAAAGTTATAATTACAATAAAAGTTAACAAATTCTTTTTATATAAATAAATATATAATATTTTTTTAATAATAGCAAATTTATAAAGAAAAATAAATTCTAAATTAAACTCTAAAATATTGTTTTTACTATTAGTAACAAATTTATTAACTAGTATTAATTATTGTTGCCTATATTGCAAATCTTTCTTAAATATTTGTTTTATATATTTGTAATTCTAAGAAATTCGATTTATATATAATAAATTTTGCACAACTATATTTAGTATATTATATTGCAATATTTCTCTTTTGTAATATTTTTTTGGTTTCTAACACAATATATAAAGTATTATAGATATATCTTTTTTTAAAGATATATAATTGATAACTTAAAATAACAATACTAGACAATATAAATTAATTTCTATTTATAAGTTTATTATTAACAAAAAGAGTTTTTAAATTTTTTTTTAAAACAAATACAATATAGAATACAAAAGATTGCTAGCATTAATTATATAATTTTTATTAATATATTTTATTTATAAGTTGTTGTAAAGTTCGATTTTAAACTCTAATATTAACAACTTAATAATAATAATATTTGTTAAATAAATTTTTGCTAATTTTTACTTAATAGTACTTTTTAGATTATTAATAATTAGAACAAGTTGCTATTATATATATTGTAATATTTTTAAACTTATATTAAATACTTGTAGTAAAAGTTAAAAAAATTACAATTTTGCAAATCTAGACTTACAAACTTATTAGATTTGCAAGTTAAAAATTCTAAAAAAATCTATCTAATAGTTCTACGTAGATTTCTATCTAAAACAATTGTAAATTAATTAAATATTACAATATTAAGTAACTATTTGTTTTATATTTGTTTTAACAATAGTTATTACGCTTTTTCTATTGTAATAGTCTAATATTAATTTAGTTATATCTTTCGATCTTTTATTTTAGATAAATTTAATGCTATAAATAATTTTATTTAAAATAGATTTTAATTCTCTCTCTTTGTTTTTTTTCTAGTATTTAAACTATAATTGTCTCTATAGTATTTGCTATTCTCTATATACTAGAGATTATATATTAATTTAAAGAAGCAAAAACAAAATTAACCCTATCTATAAATTTCGATATAATAAGTCTCTAAATATTATATTTGTTATATCTATTATAAAATATTGTTTTAAAGATAGTTAATATCTAAAGACTATATATCTAAAATATCTAAAATATAATTTCGACTAAATATAAGTCTTAAGATATATATTGTCTTAAGTTAAGTATTTGCAAATATAATATATTCTAAAATTTATATTTTAAAACAATTAACGTTTGAAGATAAACAACATTTTAAAATATATATTTAAAAATATATTTAATCTAGAAATAATTGTTTTAAGATATTATTTATTTTTGAATACTTGTATCTAAATATTATTAATTACAAGATATTTATTTAAGATTATTTATTATCTTTAGATATTTGTTGTTTTTAGATTTAAGATACTATTAAAACTAGACTAATTGTCGGAAATCGAATCTTGGCACTTAATGTTAAGATTCGATTTCTAAGCAAGAAAATTAAAATCGAATTACGTGCATAATACTATATTAAGTATACTAGTATACTATATATAGTAATTCGGTTCTAGGCTAAAATTCGGGTCGGATTTTGATTTCAAAAGTCGGAATTAAAATTCGACTCGACAATCAATCTAATTAAAACTTGTTAAAGTTAATTGTTAATTAAATAATATACTATCTACAATTATATATAGCTAATAACTAGATATTATTAATAGTTAAATTTATTAAATTTCTATTAATTAATATTAATTTCTATAAGTTTTAAGATATTATTAGTTTCTAAATAAGTTATAGTTGTTCTCTATTTTAAGACTTCTTTTATATATATTTAAGTATTCTAAATTATCTATAGCGTCAACAACTTAGATTTTATTTTAAAAATTAAAAAAAAATTCGAAATAATTAGTTAGTTTTTGTTATCTAATACTATATATAGTAAATATCTATTAATTTATTACTATTGTACTTATTTGTCTTTAGACTAATATTTTAACTTTAATAATTCTACTCTATTATTTAAATTGTTTTGTACAATATTTTGTAAATTGTTTTTTTATTTAATAGTTCTAGATACTATTTACGATTAGTTGTAAGAAATAGGATATTTAGAAATATTATCTATTACTAGTATTTTTGCTATTCTCTCTTGTATATATCTAGTCTTTTGCGCAATTTTAATATCTTTGTTTGTATATTTTGTATATCTTTTATTTATTTTAACTCGAAAAATTCTCGATACGTTTGCAAAGACTTAAAAAACAATATTATAATAATTAAAAAAAACTTTTTCTTTTTAGATAGATTAAGAAGATCGAAATAAAGAGAATCTATATTGTAGATTAGCAATAATAATAAAAATATTAGCTATATATTATCTTATCTAGATTGTCGCTCTTTAAAATATTATTTAGCAATAATTGTATTACAAAAGCAATTTCTATTATTAATAAATCTTCTATTAAAACGCGTTTATTTTTGAATTATATTTGTCGATTTGCTATATTTGTTAAATTATACAAATTTAATATATATATATCTTTCGAGTCTAATAATTATAGATTAGTTGCTAAAGATATAGTAAAAACGTAACTATATTAAAGTTAATAGCAACTAAAAGAATATTCTTTTATTTATCTATTAAAATACTAATTTTATATAATTTACTAAATAGTATCTAGCAAAAAACAAATATTTTATTTCTTTTATTGATCTAAGTATAATACAAAAGTTTCTAAATTAATTTTTAACAAAATTTTATAAAAAAACTTAGTTAATTTTGCTCTTTAAGTAATTATAAAACTATTACAAATAAATAGCTTTGCAAAAAGAATTAGAAATTTATAAAAAAAAATTACAAGTTAATATATTGTTCGACTTTAATTTTTAATAATCGAAAAAAAAAGTTCTAATTTTAATTAAATTTGCGATATAAGCTACAAAAACTTAAGTACAATTGTAACAAAAAGTTTTGTTCTATTATAGAATACTTATATATTAAATTATTAATATAAAAAAAAATTCGACTAAGATATAGATATATATACAAAGAAATAGCAATTTCGATAATAGATAATATTATATTAAGTAGACAAAAAGTACAATTAGTATTTAATATATACAAAGAAAGATTTTGTAAAAGAATTTATATAGAAAAAAATAAAAGAATAATATAAATAAATATAATAATAATCTTGTCTATATACAATTAGTATTATATAATATAAATAATAGCAAAATTATTCTTATTTTGTAGAAATACTTTAATACTTTTAGTAAAAACAAAGTTTGCTAAATTGCAATAATTAGAATATAAAATAGCAATAATACAAATAATATTAAATTTATTAAACAATAAATACAATAATATATATTTAAATAAAAGTCGAATACATTAATTAAAAAACTAAAAAAAAAAATTAATAAAAAATAAATTATATTAACTAGCAATAGATTTTTTGCTCGAAAACTAGTTTTTAACAATATAAAAACTCTAAAGTTAAGACAAAATATATTAAGAGTAATATAAATTAGTTAAACAAAAATATTGTTTCGAATTTACAAACTTAAAAGTTAATAACAATAAAAAAAGTACAAATAAATAAAATACTTAAATCCAAAAAAAACAATTCTTATTTGTATTTTTTGTAAAAGAAAATTAATAATAACAAAAATTAGAAAGAAGTTGTTTGCTATTGTAGTATAGATCTAGAAAATATCTATAGAAAATATATAAAAAGAGAAGACAAATAATAGTACTTTCTAAAAAAAATTAAAGAAAATAGAAGTAAAGAAAAAGAAAAGAGAGAGAGAGAGAAAGAGAGAAAAAGAAAAAGAGAGAAAAAGAGAGAGAGAAAAAGAAATTAAAAAAATATAGAAAATAATAAAGTAATAGAATTAGATAGAAAGCAAGAGAACGTCTAGCGCTTTTAATAGATTAAAAAAGAGAGAAGCTAAAAATAGAAATCAATTTTGACAAAGAATTAATTTTAGAATATTTAGAAATAGACAATAGAACAAGTATACAAAAATTAGATTAAACAATTTAACAAATCTACAATATAGAATAATATAATATAATATTTGCAAAATCTATTTATCTTGCTAAGTTATAGAATTTGTAGACAAATATTTTAGTTTAATTAACTATTTATTTAAGTGAATTTTTTTGTTAATTATATTAAAGCAAGCAATACTAAATATATTAGATTATAATTGCACAAATAGATATCTAACTTATTGTTATTTATTTTTTTGTTAAATCAACAAATATTGTTGTTAATAGAAATTCGATAGCAATAAAGTTGAAAAATTAACAATTAAAATTCTCGATTTCTATAACTTTGTTTTTTTAACGTATTTTTGTATTAACTTTATTATAATTTTGTTTAATACTTTTATATCTCGAATGTTAAGATTGCGTAAAAAAGCAATATAGCAATATTATTCTTAATCTGCTATTAATTTAGATTAATAAAGTTCTATATTATTAATAATAATAAAGTATTGATCTTAATATTTAAAAAAATATTTAAAAAAATATTTAAGCAACTTAAAGATTTATATTCTAGCTTTTGTAAAACAAAATAAACAAAAGATTTAAATATCTATTATAATTAATATATATTTTGTAACTTTATATTTGTTTAGTTTATTTGTTTTAATATAGCAATTAGTTTTTGTTTGTTAAAATAGAAAGAAAATACAATACTTTATATAAGAAAAATAGCTATATATTTAAGAACAATATAATATAAATTCTTAAAACAAAATTTTTGTAAAATACTAAAAATATAGTTGTATTAAATATTGTAAAATATCTTAAATTCTATCTAGAAATTCGAAATTGTTGCAAAACTTTTTACAAAAATATATTTTTAAAGATTTTTTTTCTAAATAGCAATATATACAAAGTTATTATATTTAAATTAGAAAATCTTCGAATAACTATTTTACAATAATTTGTTTTTTATTTTTTTGTATTTAATATAGATTTCTAATTTATTGTCAATTATTTTTAACAAAAAAAGCAATCTCTTTTTTTAAATTTTTTTTTTTAAAATTTAGCAATTTTGCAATCTTTGTTGCTATTTTGTAATATAATTTGTAAACTTTAAAAGCAAAATAAAATATTTTAGCTTTGTTAAATCTTTTAGTTTAAATTAAGTATTGCAATTAAAATTTTAAAAACTTATTATTAATTATATAATAAATAAAAAGATATACTAAATATAATTAATTGATAAAGAATAAATATTAAGTAGAAAATATAATACAAAGAAAGAATATAAGTCTTGCAATAATTAAGTTGCTATTTAGAGTATAAATAAGATTAAATTAAAAAAAAAGAAAAGAAAAGAAAGAATATAATAGATTTAAAAAGCAATTTTATATTTTGAAAAAGATTGTTAGAACTAGCTCTCTATATATATTTTGTATTTTACAAACTCTCTATATTTTAAAATATTATATATTTTTCTTTTTTCGACTTTTTATTAAATAAATTGTATCAAAACATAAAAAAGTTCAATTCGAGAGAAAAACTCGAGAATTAAAATAGAAAAATATATTAAATATAAAAGAATTGTTTGTATTAGACTTAAGTAACTATAATTCTAATAAAACTAATTAAAAGAGTTCGACAACAAAAATATTAAACAATTAAAAACAAATTTTTAAAAAAACTGTCGACAACTTAATAAATATAATTATATTTTAATTGTTATTAATTAGTAGTTTCTCGATATTACTAAATTGTTTTCGAAAGTATTAGTACAACAATTTAAAAAAAATGTAGAACAAATATTTGAAACTAGTTTTTTCAATCAATTATTAAATTGAATATCTATACAAACAATATTATATTTAGATAGCAAAAAAGTTAAGATTAAAGTAGTAAATAATAGATTTATATTTTGCAAATAATTTTATTTTTTTTCTAAATAAGAATAATTTTAACAAATATTTTAAACAGATATTAAATCTAATCTAAAAATATTTTTGATTAAAAAATATTTTAACAAAAAGAAGTTAAATAACAATAAAATCTATTGCAAGATTTGTTAAAATTGTTTTTAATAGAATTTGCGCTTTAAATAGTATTAATAGAATTAATTAAATCTTTATAGAAAGTATTGTTTTAAATAGTTTTTTCGATACAAGAAACTAATTGCAACTTTAAATATTTTATATAAAATTTTTAACTTGTAGAAAGATATAAAACTTTATATTTAAAATACAATATTAACTATTAAATACAGTAATATAAGTAAATATTTTAGCTAGCATTTAAAAGTTTGCTAAAAACTCGATAGATAATTTTGTACTGTTTATATTATATTAAAGATATTTAAAAGATTTTTTTTTAGTATAATGTAAATATAATACAATATATAAACAAAATAATTATAAAAACTTTAGAATTTCAAGTATCGCAATTTTGTACAAAAAATATTAGCAACTTATAAATTTAAATACTAGAAAAAACTATTTTTAGCACTTTTAGTAAACAAGATTGCGTAAAAATATAGACAAAACTACAAATTATAAACAATTTAATTTCTTTCTTATATATTTTCTTTAAAAATATAAACTATTTTAAGATATTAATTGTTTATATAACAAAACTAATTAGATCTTTATTTAACAATATAATATTTATTGTATTGTTTAAAAAAAAATCGATATTAATTAAAGAATCGATCGAGCTATTATTTAGATTATAAAACTTTATCTTTTATCTAGTTTTGCAAACTTGACAAATTATACAAATTTAAATATTTAACAATTATATATTTATATTATGCGCTACTATTTTTAAATATTTAGAAATTTTAAAGAAAAAGAGTTTCTAATATAATATACTATTAATGTAAATTAAACAATACTATATAAGTTTGCTAATTTATTTAAATATTTAAGTTTCAAATTGCTAGAAATTATTGTTTTAAAAAAATATCTTTATACAAAAAATGCGCAAAACTTGTTAGAAAATTCCAAATCTTTATTTGTTACAAATAATATCGAAATAAAGAAAAATCAAAGATGCAAACTATCAAATATAAAGAAATAAACAAAAAATAGCAAGTCTCTTTTTATTAATTACTTATATAATATAGATAAAAAGTAAGATAAAAGTATTATATTCTTTTTTATATACAAAATCTTCTATTCTATATTCTTTAAAAAACTATTATTTCTACTTTTGAAAAAATTGTATTCGAGAAATAATATAGTAGAAGAGAGACAAATATTAAAAAGATAAAAACTAAAAAAGCAAAAACTAAAAAAACAACAACTAAAAAGACAAAAACTAAAAAAAGCAAAGCAAAAAAGACAAAATCTAGAGAGACAAAAGCTAAAAAGACAAAAGCTAGAAAGTTAAGAGCTACAGAGACAAGAGCAAGAGAGATAAAAACAAAAGAAACAAAAACTAAAAAAACAAAAGCTCGAAAAATATAGATAAGAGAGACAAAATTAAGAAGAAAAAATTAAATAACAACAAATTAAACAAACTTAGATTAGAAAAAATTATAATAAAAAATTATAAAAAATTAAGCTAAAGAAAATATATTAAAAAAGATTAAAAAAACAAATATATAAGCAAGAAAAATAACAAAGATTACAAAACTTAAATCTAAAAAAATTAAAAAAGATTAAAGAATTAACAAAAAATTAAACTCGACAAGTTACTCGATATTAATTAAGATATAAATTTACAATTTAAAAAGAATATTTAAATTAAAAATTTAGAACTTCGATTTAAGAAAGTATCTAGTAATACAACAATTTGCATTAATTTTAAAATTTATAATAGAGATATCTAAAAATTTGTATTAATTTATATAATTAAATATTTTAACTTCTTCGAAATTAAAAAAACAACAATAAACTAAATATAGAAAAAATAGTAACTTTTTAATATTAAGCTTTGTATATTAACTTTATAACAATATTATAATATTGTAATTATCGATAGCATCTATACAATACTCTTAATTCGAGAATTAAAAATTGTTATTAATAGTAAGCTACTTTTATTTGCAATAAATATTAATATTAAAACAAATAAACAAAATTGTTATCGTAAAATCGAAAAAGATTTTGACAAAATATTAAAAAATTTGAACAACTATAGATACTATATATACAATTAATCTAATAACAAGTATCTTTATTTTACAACAATAGTAAAAGTTTTGAGAAAATTGCTATTATATTAGTATCTAGAATTTGTGTTAATAAAATGTTCTATTAAAAGTATAAATATAAAGAAGATATAATTAATAGTATTTCTAAGCAATACTATATATCTAAATCAAAAAAAATTATTGAAAATTAATAATCTAGCAATAGTATAATAAATTTGCAAATAAGATTCTTTATAACTATTTTTATTTATTTAATATCTGCTTTTATATATTGTAAATTACTTAATATTTTCTAGTTTTCGATCTATTGTACAAAGTCTATTATTACTTAATATCTAAATAGATAAGTAGTAATAATACAAAAAAGATTTTAACTTTAATATAAATAGTTTTCAATTAAGTTATATTAAAAGTATTTGAAAATTTAATTGTATATCTATTAATATATTCTACAATAATATAATAAAGTATCTTTAAATATTACTTTAACTAAACTAGTTTTAAAAGTTTTGCAATTAAAGATTCTTTTTTGAAAAGACTATTATTTATAAGATAAAGTATTTCGAGTGCAACAAACAATATATTGATTAAACAATATTTAATTTTATTCTTGTTTCTATTTAAGATTAGAATCGATAAAATATAAATTGTTTTAATATTTTCGAAATTAAATAAAAACTTAAATAATATTATATTATTTCTAATTATACTTAAGCTATTAACTAGAAGTACTTAAAGAGAAGATTTATTTAATACAAGATCTTCGATTATAATAGAATCTAGTATAATATTATAATTTTATTTAATATTATAGCTATTCTCTTTAAACTAGAAAGATTAATTTTATTTATATTTAAATATATAAAGAATTTTGTATAAACAAAGTATTTAGAACAATTCTTTCTTTATTATTTTGTATTTGTAAAGCTTAAAATTTTAAATAACAAAATTCTTAAACAAAAACTTTTAATTGTAACAAAAAATAAAAAGCTCGTAAATATACAATTTAGACTAATTGTTCGGTTCCAACAGTTGGAATCAAATTGCATAAATTATAAAAATACTAACTATATTAGGTTAAAACTTGATCTAATTAGATATAACTTTCGGATCGGGTTATAGATTTTGGGGAAAAACCGATCCGAACGGTCAGCCTAATACAATTTGTATAAAAATAAAAAAATTATAATTAAAAGCGTCTTGTTATAAATTAGAAAAAACAAAATCTCAATATATATATTTTCGAGAAAAACAAATATATATTGAAAAATTTGTTTTTGTTGTATATTAGTCGAGAATAGCGTTATTAATCTCGATAATATCGCTTGCTTTAATATATATTCTACTAGATTATTAATATATTAAAAAGAAAAAGAAATATTTAGTAACAAAACTTTAAGATTAAGTAATATAGAAGATAACAATATTTTGCAAATATTAAAACAACTAATCTTGAAATTTGCAATCTATAATTTTTTTTTGCAAATAAAAATACTTGTAATATTTAAAATTAAACGCAAGCTATTATAGTTAAATAAACTTATTAATTTGTTGTTAATAAAGATTATATTAATTTTATTTTTAATCTTAATTATAGTCTTTTGTATTAACAAAACAAGTTGCAATTAATCTAATAATATTTTTCTAAAAATATTAACAATAATAAAGCAACTTTTATCGATATATATATAAAGAGACACTTTTAACAATCTTATATAGTTGTTATAAGCAAAGTAAAATATTGTAGAAATCTTGCTTTAAAAAGTAATATTGCAAATTAAAGCTATTTTTTAGTAAAAACAAACAACTTAAGATTTTAATAAATATTTTTACAAAAAAACTATCGAGATCGACTATATTGTATAGTAATATAAATTGTAAAAAATATTGTATATTGTAATTTTACAAAATACTTAAATATAATTAAGAGAGCAATAAATTAAGAACAAAAAAAGTGTATAATTTTTGTTTTTTAAATTGTAGCTAAATATTAAATTCTTTAAGAATTCTTATTAACTTCTAACTCTATATATTTATTTCTTGTCGCTATTTCTATTTTACAATAAGAGAAAATTAAGAGCTTCTATTGTAAAAGAAATTACTTGCTTATTATAGCAAATTTAAATATCTTTATATAAGAATTTAGTTTAAATACGTTAATATAAGACTTTTAAGTAATTTACACAAAATTTATATGCAATTTTGTGTATATAACTTTTGCTATCGCAAATTCTTAAATATTAATAGTTAAATTTTATCTTTTGCTCTAATCTTTGTTGTAAGTCTTTAATTTCTATATTATTTTTGTATTATTTGTAGCAACTTTATTAGAAAGCGCAAACTTTTTTTGTATTATAAATCTTAAATCTATCTCTTTTAATATTGTATACTATTGTTGTTACTTTTTAAGTTACAAAAGAAATTATTTACTTAAGAATACTTTATGTATTAGATAACATATTGTTACTAAAATGCTAGAATTATAACTTAAAAGCTTTAATACTTAGTATTTCTTAACTTAAAGTTAAGTCGATTAATATTTTGTTATAGCGCAAGAACAATTTATTAAATTTGATAGCTTATTAGTTGTTCTTAAGTTCGATATATAATTGTTTTGTCTATTTATCTTTAATCTTTGCAATTTTTCTGTTATTATCTTTTAAAATACAAATATTCTATACTTTTGTATAACAGCTTGCAAATAAAATATAAAATTTACTACAATCTAGATTTTGCGTTTTTTATCTTAAGATAATTAATTTGTTGCAAAACAATTGCAATATTATCGCAAAATATCTTTTAAACAAATATCTAAATTATTTACAAGATTTACTTCGAAAAGTAGAGCAATAATATCGATCGAATTTACTCTTATATAATATTATTGTTAGTAGTTAAAATTAGAAATCTTAAAAAACAATATTACAAGTTTTTTATATCTTGCAAAATTATAAAGTTATATTTGATTTTTGCTTTAAGATTAGAAACAACAATATAACTATTAAGTTATTAAAACTTTTTAAATTTGTTTAAAGCAATTGTTACAATTACAAATACTATTGTATACTATTATATCTTATTATTAAAAAAGTCTTTAATATCGATATTTAGAATATTGTTTTCAATCTTATTATTATAGTTTTTCGAATAATTTTTTCTACAAGTATTCTTGTCTTCTTCGATAATACTTCTATTACGCATTAATTTTTCTTGTAACAAAACAATAAACAAACTTAAGAACTAATAGAAAAAAGAATCTTTAAAGAGATAAAAAAGTGTATATATTAAAATATTAATAGCTTTTTCTTTAAATATTTTAAGAGAAAATCTTGAACTAAGTATACAAAGAAAATTTATTAAGTTCTGCAAAAAAGATATATAAACAAACAATAAACTAATTTCCCTTAATTATCGATATAAAATACTATTTGTAAATAGTAGTTTTATTTTTAAAACAAATTTCTATTAAGTAAGCGCAGTATTTACTATATAAGTATTATTAAAGATTTTACAAGCTTTAAAGCTAAACGTTAAATTAATTTGTTTGTCAAACTTAATAACAAAAAACTATTAAAGATAGTATATAACTAGAAGAATATTAAAGTAATTAATAAACTTAAGAAGTTTAATAAGAACAAGAAAGCAATATTACTTTAAATTGATAAATATATTTGCAATATATTTTTCAATTAATCGATTTATTGATTTGTTTATATCTTTACTCTATATAGAAGTAATATACAAATATAAGTATTCGATTGCTCTAATTTTTATAGTTTAACTATTTTCGATATATATAAGAAGCTAGAGTATTTTATTTGTACAATTGCAATATATGCAATAATAAACAATAAAGAGTTAAATTTTAATACTTTTGTTAAATAAGATAATAGCAATTAATTTATAATTGTTGTAAAAAGAAAACAAATTAAAAAAGAAAACTACGATTAAAGTCGATTTCTATTGTCTATTAACAAATAATTGTATATTGCAATATATTTTGCTTTTGTGTTAGAACTTTTAGTTTCAAGAATTTGCAATATATTGTTAAATTTTTCTAGATTTCTAATAAACAATAATCTAAAATCGATTTTCTTAGATTAATATACAAAAGAGAAATAAAAGAGATTGCTAAACTTTTTGATTATTATTATATTATTAGTATTGCGAATATACGCAAGAGATTAATATTTAAGAAGTTATACGTTTTTCGAAATATTATGCTAAGTTCTGTATTCTTCTTTTTGCAATTTTAGTTTTTTCTTTCTTAATTATTTGATCAATTTTACAACTTAAGTATTGTTAAAGAGTTATCGAAGAAACAAAAGTCTATTGACGCTAAAAAAAGTCTATTTAAAAGATTAAAATTCAACAATTAAAATTCAAATAAAGTTAAGTAAAAGAAAAAGATAAATAATTAAACAACAAGTCTCTATATTTATAATAATAGCTTGTTTAACAATTGCATTTTTTGTTGCTTAATAATTTTATTAGTTAATTATATAATTCGAGAATTTCGATTAATTTTAAAGTTGCTAGAGACTCTTTACAACTTAAATAAGATATATAGATTTCTATATATAAATAAAAAGATATTGTACAAAAATATCTCGAAAAACAATATTATTATAATAAATTTAAAGAAAGTTAATAGTTTTACAAGTATACTAATCGATAAGAATCTTATTAAGAAGATTAATAGCAAACAAAGCAATATATAGTATTAGACAAACACAATAAAGTTTATAATAATTAAGATATTATATTGTGTTTCTTATAGTTATCGACATAATCTTAAGTTATTTTTTTATATACTTCTATAAATATGTGTTCGTCGTATATAGAAAAAGAAATTTTGAATAATTAATAAATTAATTTAAAAAAGATATCTTAACAAAGTTATATATAAACAGTTATAATAATATTGTGGACGCAAAAAAGAGTTATATATATATTAATAAGTTAAAGAATATTTTCAAGAAATTTCTACTAGTATTCGATTGTATCAAGTTTTTATATAAAAAGATACAATTTATTCTTTTTTCTTTTCTTAAAAGTAAAGCGTTGTTTACTAAAATACTATCTAATCTATCGAAAGATTTATATAATTCTATTATTGAAAATTTTAATAGTACTATAGTTAACATAGTCTAGAGAGAACTCAAATTTCGCAAAAAACAATAGAATATTAGAAATAGATTAAAATATTGCTTTGCTTATATTATTAAATAAAATATCTATATATATAAATAGTATTACAGTAGATATGCTGCGTTCTTTAAATCGATTGAGCAAATAATTCTAGCGTAATAATTGTGTTAACTTAAATAACAACTAGTATTGCTAATTTCTTTTGCATATACTTTTAATCTAACAATAATAAAGATAGCTATAATTAATAAAAGTGCACAAAGTAAAAAAGTAATAAAACTTGATTTTGCTACTCTATTTTCTCTCTATTGTTTATCTAAGTATATAGATAGCGTCTATCTAGACATTTTATTTTTTGCAAAAAGATAAAAAATTCTATCTTTAATTTTTCTTTTTTCTTTTTTGAAATTTTTTTCTTGTCAATATACGATACACAAATTTGTCTCAAAAATATCGAGTCTTATTATCTCGATAAAAGAGAAAAGAAAAAGAACAAAGAAGTAAGTTATAGTATAAATATTATTATTTTAAACTCTTTTCAATTATCTATTGTTTTGTAAACTTCTAAGATATTATTGCGTTTGTAACAATCTTCGCTTCAAGAAAACGCTGCAGAAATAGCAACAAATCAAATTGACTTGTTATAATTATAGAGTTTAACAAATTCTACAAATGTTAAGTCAATAACAGCTATAGATATTATTAATATTCGAGATTTCTTTAAGCGTATAGTAGATAGTATTAATTTGAACAAAAGTAGAGAAGATAGATACAAATTGAAGAAAACTTAATATGCAAATTAATAGATAGATTCTAGTTGCTATAAACGCGTTTAATAATTTAAAAAAAACTCGATTGAAATCGATAAAACAAATAATATTAACAATAACTTGAGCAATATTAAGTTTGCACAAATTCGATTGCAATCTAAGTCTATCTTTAGACAATTTTTTTCTCTATAAAACTTCTAGCAACGCAAGAAACAAAAAGCTTAAATTAATTTAGTAAGATTAATAATAATTAAGATATGCTTCTTAAAACTATTCTAATTAATATTTGGAATTTTCTCTAATATACTTTAGATAACTCTCTCGTAATAGAGAATAACAAAGAAAAAATTAACAAAACTCGCAATTCTACTAGAGTTACAAGCATAAAATCTAAAATTAATATTGTATATCTTCAAAGCTCTTACTTAAGAAAAAAGTCAAAAATACTCGATTGCTTAAGTTCTACTATTATCGAATCTATTATCTTTCTTTTCCATAGTTTTGTCTCTTCTAATGTCGCACTATTCTATTACTTAGTTAAGTAAACTATCTATAAAGACAATAATAAAGCAGTAGCAATCTTCTTTTTCTCTTATATTATTATTGCTATCTTATCTCTTTCTAAGTAGCATTAGAATTAAGAAAATTTAGTATTAAACAAAGAGAAGTATAAAATTGTAAGAGTTTTTAACAAAAGACAAAGAGAAAAGAGCTATAAATACAAAATATACTAGAAGAGAATATAGTTGCGCAAATAGAAAATTAGTAAGATTGCTTTTGCGCTTTAGCTTTGTCTAAGAAAGACTAAGTTACAACAAAAGCAAAAAAGATTGTACAAAAGAATTTACTTTCGATTACAACAAAATACTAATCTCTATACAAAAAAATCTATATTTTCTTTCTTAATAACAATTCTATATTTTGTGTTATTTTCTATATTGTAAATCTTGTTTGCAATAATAAAATCTTTCGATTTCCCAATATTATCTTTCGAATAATTTTAACTTTAGAAGTATATTTTAGTTTAAACTGCTAATTAATTTTGTAACATAACAATAGACTAATTGCGTCGAATTAATTAATCGAGTTTAAGTTAATTAATCGACTCGAATTTTAGCAATTCGAGTTAACTCGATTCAAAAGTCTTGACAAGTTAGTTTCTAAAATAAAAAATAAAAATCGAGTTAAGTCAAATTAATTTCTAGAGTTAAAATCGAGAATTAACTTGAGAAAATCGACTTAAATTGTTAAAAGATAAAGTTATTTAGTAACAAATTTAATAAATATAAATTAGATTTTAAATCTTATTATTCTTTTATTTAAATATTCTATAATAATATAGTAAAATAATATATATAAACTATTTAATATTTATATAATAAATAGATTACAACTATTATAGTCTCTTAATAAACTTTAATTCTATATTTTATCGAAAAGTATATAATAATATATTTAGATAATATACTTGAACTTATTAATACTATTAACTAGTTTAAGATTTCTACAATTTTGTAATTAATCTTATTCTTAGCATTATTATTATTGTCTTTGCTTTTATTATTATTATTATTATCTTTATTCTTTGTATCTTTATATTTCTTATCTATTATTTTTGTATTATTTTTTGTCTTCTTTTATTTTATCTCTAGTTTATTATTATTAATCTTAATTAAGTTTTTAGAATTGTTATTTATCGATTTTAAAGAATTAGATATTTTGCAATCTACAACATTTTTATTGTTTGCAAAAGTATTTTTAAATCTTTTAAATTTGTTAATTGCATTTAAATTGTGCGCTTTCTTTAACTTATTAAATTCTTTATAATATAAAATATGTTGTTAAATTATTTCGATAATTAATATTATATTTTTAATTATATTTTTGCTTAATTCGAACTAATTAAAATTAGACTAAGACATAAATTAATTATTTTATTTATATTAGACTTTATATATATTTGAATATTAAGAAATTGTATTGTATTTATATTTATATTCTTTAAGATTATTTGTATAGCAATTGTATTAATTTTAGTCTATTTTGCAATATTCTTGTCTTTAATTTTCTTTATTAGTTTGATTTTAAAGTATTGCGTTACAATATAATTAATTTTATATATATATATATATTACTTAAATATATTATTATATAGCTCTTTTTTTACTCTTTTATTAGTTACTATATTTTTAATGTTTTCTTTTATATTAACTTAAATTTGTTTAGAGATTTTTTAAAAAATAGTTGTTGCTCGCAACTTAATTAGACGTTTATAAAGTATTATACAATTAATATTTTGTTTTTTGTAAAATAGTTTTTTATCTTCGATCTATATTGCAATACAATTTTTATTAACAATAATTTGCAAAAAAATTAATAAAATAGATATTTTGCGCTTTAAATTAGTTTTAAAGATAATATATATAAATAATGCAAAGCAAGTCTTTTACTTAATAATATAGTATTAGCTACTTAAAATATTCGAATTTCTAGATAAGAAGAAATTTAATCTTAAAAAGTCTATTCTTTTAATTATTTTTAATAATTATAAATACAAATAATATAAAATAAAGTTGTATATCAACTATATAATTAAAACAATAAACAATATTAAATATATTAATTAATATATAGTATTTAAATAGAAAAGTTATTGCAATTATAAGATAAACTTATATATTTAATATTAGAATTAGAATTTAAATATTACTTTTATTTAATATTATTACAGTTAAAAATTGTTATATCTATTATAATAATTATTGTATAATATATACTCTTTAACTATTAAAATTAAATACAAATATATATATTTGTTGCGTATTATTTTATTGCATTATTTATCAAATACTTAATTGTAAAACTTGTTAACTTTTATATTCTATATTGTTAATTCTCTTATTTAATATTAAAAATTCTTAATTTAATAATATGTTTTGCTATAAAACTCTAATAACTTAAATTAAACAAATTAATAATATATTTAAGTAATATATTTAATATATTAAGTATTGCTAATATAGTTAGTTTTAATTTGTAAAATATTAGACAAGAAATTGCAAAAAAATATAATAACACAAGTTAACTATAACAAAGAAAAGAAATTAATTAAAATAGCTTTTAATATATAAAAGATAATACAAAGAGATAATATATTAAGCTATTACTAATTAAGTATCTATAATATAGAAGAAGTATAAATACAAACTTAAAACAATAATTTTATATAAAATTTGCAAATATTAAAAGACTAATAATTTGTTAATTTCGAAGATATTTTTTTGCAAAATTAACTTAAGAAATTTTGCAAAATAAAATTGTTAATAAAAAAACAAAAAAGAATATTAAATTTAAGTATTAATCTTATTAGTTTTTTAGAAGATTATTAAGAGTTTTATAATCAACTTCTTCTCTAATAAGTATATTATTTGTTTGTATTATTATTGTTTCTATATAGTATTTACTAATATTTTGCTTTATATATTTAGATAGCAATCTTCTTGCTATTTATATTAATTACAAGATTATTAAATCTAAGAATTTGCAATTCTTAAAACAATTAATATAAAATCTAAAACTTTACTATAATAAATAATAATAAAATTAACATTCTAATATCTTTGTTATATTAAAATTCGAAATAATTAGCAAGAATTTAAGTATTTAAGCTATTCTACTTATTGTACTTTATTATTTGTATTATCTTGTTATATTATCTACTAAATACATTGTTTTGCTATATATATTTTTAATATTCTTTTCTACTAAATATAGTAATTAAAAAGTATATTATAATTATATATTTAAATTATCTAGATAATTAGAGTTAAATTATTGATTTAACTTCTCTAATTAAAGAGCTTATCAATCTTGT
>JAABUW010003182.1_pt1 | contig 23712 bp, 18 predicted proteins | sample 5560081 | NCBI WGS metagenome assembly JAABUW01 (sample SAMN10711882, study PRJNA513363) | rock metagenome | isolation source: Antarctica rocks | place: Antarctica: Victoria Land, Knobhead sud | reverse complement strand
CAGGAAGGAATTTTATTGTTCAATATTTACAACGAAAAGTCACAAAACGCAGATGACGAGCAATTATACACGATTGAGCGAGAATTAGCAAAAGTTATGCTAAATTCTGAGCAAAAAGTTATTATCGTTGAAGACTTTAATGCACATCATAGCTGATGAAACGCAAAAATTTCAAACTCTATTAGAACGAAAGCGTTAATAAAGTGGGTAAATTTACATAAATGCGACCTGGTTAACACTTCTGATATAGACACATATCACAGCTATTCAGGTCAGTCAAGCTCAGTACTTGATTTAGCATTCGCATCAAAGAATATGCGCAATCATATCAAGAATTGGCATATAGACGAGAACGCAGACACAGAATCCGATCATGAAGTAATTCTATTTACAATAGTTACGAAAAAAGTGAAGTTGGTCGAAAATTCGCTGAACGCGTCATACAATCTGCAAAAAGCCGACTGAAAAGACTTTGATGAGCATTTGCAAAAGGCGAAAGACAAAATGATAGTCAAGATGCAAAGAACCACGAGTTTAGAAGCAAAAGTCATTTATTTGACTGAATGCATCAAGAATACAGTAGAATTATTCGTACCTAAACAGCGAATATGCGCAAAATCAAAATCCTGGTGGAACAATGAGCTCATCGAAATGCGAAAGGCGCTGTCGTCAAAAAAGCGAACCTGGAAAAGATGCAGAAATGACGACGCATGAGCAGAGGTAGTGCAAATGCGAAATTCGTACCATGATGCAATAAAGCTGGTCAAAAACCAATTCTGGACCAATTTTTTGAACAACGCCGAAGGGAAAGAAGTGTTTCAGGCCTACAAGTTCACTAAACCACGCCTAATCGAGAAGCTACCCCCGATACAAAACTCGCAAAAAGAATTGAAGATCGAATTCAATGAAAAGTGCGAGGCATTTCTGAAAGCAATGTACTCACCACCACCGGAAATTCAAATCAATGAAGAATTACTATCGAACGAAAGTATACAGTGGCCAAGAGTTATCGAAGGGGAAATCAAGCACGCTATTAACTTCTCAGCACTCAGAAAAGCATTCGGACCAGACGATATGTCATTCGCAATCATACAGCGAGCGTACAAAACTATATCGAAAATCTTCAATTTAGTGTACCCAGATTTGATCGAAAACGACTACCATTCGAAGATATGACGCGAAGGCACGGGAATTATTCTGAAAAAACCAGACAAACCGGATTATTCAATTTCGAAGGCATACAGAATTATTACGCTGCTAAACTGTTTAGGCAAAGTAGCAGAAAAAATAATAGCAGTGCAACTGTCTTACACAGCTGAAATTAACGATAAACTGCTGAATTTTGATCAAATGGGAGGCAGAAAACAAAGATCAGCTATAGACGCAGTACTAAACCTAGTACATGATGCGCAAATGGCGAAAAGTCGAGGAAACACGCTTATCTGCCTACTTCTAGATGTCAAAGAAGCCTTTGACCATGTTGCGTTGAAACAGCTGGTCAAAATATTGATTAAATTGAAAATACCAGTCAATTTAATCAATTGAGTAAAATGTTTCTTACAAAATCGGGTTATTGGCTTAGCATTTGACGACGAACGTCAGAAACCAAAGGAAATAAGCACAGAAATATCACAAGGTTCACCTATCTCGCTCATTTTATTTCTAATTTATATTCGATATCTGTTTTCAAAGATTCGCGCAAAGTTCGGAAATTTACAGTCATTCAGCTATATTGACGACGTGACGCTATACATTGAGGGAAGGAATATTGACAAGAATGTGAAAATACTGGAAAACGCAGCAAAAATCGCTTTCACATGGGCTGAGAACAACGCAGTGCAATTCGATGACTCGAAATCTGAATTGATACACTTTGGAAGTCACAAGGCGGCACTCAACCAAATGGTTATTCTATTCAATAACACGGTCATAAAACCAAAGACATGCGTACGATGGCTAGAAGTCTGGCTGAATCGAAAGCTCAACTTCAAAGTTCATGTGCAAACGAAAATCGCGACAGTCACAAGAACGCTACACTCGTTATTTAGATTAATGAATAGCGAGTGAAGACTAAATGTCAAATCAGAAAAGCAGTTATACCTGGCATGCGTCACGTCTATTAGCGATTATGACGTCGAAATATGGTGAAATAATCAAAAAAGCTACTTAGTCAAATTTCGCAAACTGCAAAACGCTGCATTACGAAAAATTCTGGGTGCGTTTCGAACATCATCGATAGAGACTATGCAAATAGAAGCCGAAATTCCGCCGATGAAGATGCGATTAGACCAAAAGTGCAAGAACTATGCAATTCGAATAGTTGAGTTACCGAAAAAACACTCTATCAGAAAAAGAACATCTATTTCGTACTCACCTCAATACTCTACCGAATTGAACCTAGATCTGAACGCATCGAAATACCTGGACTGAAACGAGACGAAGAAGAACTTGCCTCGAAAAGCCAAGAAGTGCAAAGACAGACTCACGCAGATATATTGAATATTGAACAAAGTGCAAAAAACACTGAATTCAATAAAAGAAATCGAAATTTCTCACTTCAAGAAATCGTGGGGTCAAGAAATTGAGCATTTAGCAAGAATTCAAACCGAATTTGCAAAAAGCGAAACTCGCGAAACGGTCAATTCGCACTACAAGGAATTAGAAAGAATTACCAAAAAGGCGAAAAACATAGTGGTGTATACCGACGCATCGCAAATCCGGAAAAAGATAGCAGAGGCCGAAACAGGAACTGAAACGGCAGTGATATTCACGCATGAACCCGTCAGATACAGCAAAGCGACAAGCGTTTACGACAAAATAACCACAACGGAAGCGGAACTGCAAGCTATTAGCGATGCAATCGCAATATGCAGCGAAAAAGCACTCAAAAACAGCGAAATTTGGGTGTACACGGACAGTCAAATGGCTTTGCAAAGACTAAACGCAAAGAGCAACGTCAATGCGAAGTTATTCGATGACATACGACAAAACTTGATCAATTTACGTCAGAATCAGTGTCAAATCCGCATACAGTGAATATCGAGTCGCAAGAGCATTATTGGGAACGAAAAAGCAGACCAATTGGCCAAAAGCGCTGCTCAAGAATTACCAGTTACCGACAACACGAAAGCAATCATCATAAGCTTCGTCAAAAAGCAAATTTGCAAAGAGGCGAAATTACAATGGTTAAATGCCTGGAAAAGCAGCATCAAGAAGGGAAACCAGTATCAAAAGCACATATCGGATGTGAATCTAAGTCATAAATCACTAAAAGAGATGAGGAAAATCGATAGACTAACGTTTTCAACCTTTATTCAGCTGAAAATGAAACATGGCTATTTCAAGAGCTATTTGCATAGATTATCAGAGAATAATTCGAACAAATGCTATGAAATATGCAATGCGAGGCAAACGTCGAAGCATTTACTGCTGAACTGCAGGCATTATAGAGCAGAGCAGATAAAGCTTAAGGAAAAAGCTCAGCTCAAAAACACAGACACTATATTGACACTGTTCATCACCAAAATTGGAAGAATCGCAACACTAGAGTATTTGAAAAATACTCGAATTGCGACGAGGAAATGACTATTAGAAACGAAAGAGTAGAACGCGAAGGGTGCGAAAGGACAAAGAAAAACGAAAGTACGATGGCGAGGGTTGAGGGAGAGCGCTTGTATGCGCAAACTATCGATGTGATTGATCAACGAGAAGATATAAAGCAGCGACTTTGACCAGGTTACATGTAACTTAGCATACATACAGCGTCTAGACAGTGCCATAGTCATAGACTGCATGCACTTAATGAAGAAATAAAAATAAAATATAAAATAAAATAAAAAATTCTAAACAGACTCAATTGAGTCAAGCAGTTCATTAAATTGAATCTGAAGAATGCATATCATCATCTCAGAATTTGATGTGAAGATGAGTGAAAAACGACGTTTTGTACTCGTTACAATCACTTCAAATATATGATCATGTCATTTAATTTAATCAATGCATTTGTCATCTTTCAGACTTATATTAATAAGATCTTGACAGAGCTTTTAAATGACTTTTGTGTTGTTTATCTGAATGACATTCTAATCTTCTTCGTAGAGAAGACTGATCACGTAGATCACGTGAAGCAGATTCTTGAGAGATTAAGAAAGTTCAAGTTATATGCTAGCTTGAAGAAGTGTAAATTCTTCATCATTAAAGTGAACTTTCTAAAGTTTGTTATATTCATTGAGAGCATTTTGATGAATTCAAGTAGAGTAGACATCATCGAAACATGACTTAGATCAAAGATGTATCAAGAAATACAAGTTTTTCTGAAATTCATCAATTTCTATCGACGTTTTATACATCACTACTCTCAGATAGCAGAGTCTTTAACAGAACTGCTGAGAAATAATGTAAAAGATGTAAAAACGAACTCATTTATATGATTAAGTGAAGCGAAACAAGCTTTTAATCAGCTTCGCGACGTTTTTATGAGAGCGTCTATACTAAGACACTTTGACTCAGAGCAACATATACACATCAAGATCGACGCGTTTAATTATGCAGTCATGAGTATTTTGTCTCAGTCAGATGATGAAGATCAATGACATTTAATTGCATTCTGATTCAGAATGATGATAGACGTTGAAAGAAACTATGAGATACATGATCAGAAGCTTTTAGTCATAGTAGCAATGTTTAAACACTGACAACAAAAATTTTTTTTTCTTCATTAAGTGCATGCAGTCTATAATTATGACACTGTCTAGACGCTGTGCATATGTTAGATTACATGTATCTTGATCAAAGTCGCTGCTTTATATTTTTTCATTGATCAATCACATCGATAGTTTGTGCAAACAAGCACTTTTATACTGACGACATTATGTAAAAGACAATTATCATACTGTTGAAGTTCTGACTGATTATAATAATCTGAAGAATTTTATGAATGTTTAAAAGCTAAACGAAAGATAAGTCAGATGAATCATGAGATTGTTGATTTGCAACTTTGAAATAGCACATAAATTAGAAAAGACAAACTCAATCAATGCGTTGTTAAGATAATCTGACTATAAAAATGAGAATATCTTTGCAAATCATTTGCTGCTCACTTTGCAACGAAAGCTGACTAGAATAGAAAGCTTAAATAACTCTATATTCGTAGCAATCAGAGAATTATACTGTATATGAGTGATTAACGATGTTGAGAAGACGTTCGTTCACAGTATAAGTATGAACAGATATTCAGCAGAACATGTCGAGAGCAGACTGCAAGATGAAATTCACTAATAAACATGAGTGATTAATGATGTTGAAAAGACGTTCGTTCACAGTGTCAGTGAAAGAAGATATTCAGTCAATTATGTCAAAAGCATATTGTCAGATGAAATTTACTGTACACGAGTGATTAATGAAATCGAGAAGATGTCTGTTCACAATGTCAGTGAAAACATGAGTATGTATTCAGCAGTGCATGTCAAAAGTATGCTGCTGAAAGTCATGACTTTAGCAATGCAAAAGATGCATTTAAACGAAGTACATTTCTTGAGAAATAGAATTTCTCGATCTGAGTCTGAAAACTTGAGAAAACATGATGATGAAACGTTGACTTATAGAGATCACAACATAGCTGAGAAATAGCTTAATTCTGTTGCTGAAACTGTTGATTGCAAACAACTTATTTTACATGCAATTATCAGAGTATTGATAATTCATGAAATGATATACAACTTCAGTAGTAAATTTGTAGTCAAGCTCATCAAGATCTTACAGCAAGAAGATGAATTTGCTGTGAGATTAAAAGCAGATGAGACAACGAGTATACAAAAGAGTGACGTTGAAGCTTGAACATTGAATAGTCAAGAAATGATAAAGTTCAACAAATCATTGTATGTTTCAGAAGATCTTTCTGTCAGAGAAGAGTTATTGAAACGTCATCATGATGATTTTTTAGCAAGACATTTTGATGCTGACAAGATCAACGAGCTATTAAATTGTAAATATTACTGAAAAAGTATGATCAAAGATGTCAAAAAGTACATAAATACTTGTGACATTTGTCAGAGAATGAAGATGAATCGTCATCTATCATATGATGAATTGAGATTGTTATTTCAACTCACAGATTCATGAAAAGAAATCACTATGAATTTCATAACAGATCTGTTGTCTAGTAAATGAAAAGAAGTCGTGTATGACTCAATTCTTGTGATAGTCAATCACTACATGAAGATGATGTGTTATTTATTTATGAAGAAGACTCTGACTGTTGTAAAGTTAGCAAAGTTGCTCTTTGAGAAAATTGCTTTAAGATATGAGATATTGAATGATATAATTATCAATAAAGATAATCTATTTATCAATGCATTCTGATCAGAGATCTGCTATCATGTCAAGGTGAAAGAAACAACGACTAAGCATCACTTTTCATTTGCAAACAGATAATCAAACAGAATAACAGAATCAAACATTGAAACATTATCTGAGAGTGTATTGTTTCAAAAAGCAAGATGACTGAGTTACGTTTTTACTCATAGTTGAGTTCATTTATCATCAAACAAAGCATGCTTCGTTGAGCTGTAATCTCTTTAAAATCATGTATGACTACAAATTCATCTTTGACATGTATATCAAGAACGATGCTATGAAAGAAGAAGTGTCAGCAGCAAAAGAACGCGTTGAAATGCTGCAAGACATGCAAAACACATTGATGAAATGATGACAAAATGTGATCAATGCTCAGACAAAGTACTATAATTGAAAATATAAGTCTAAGTTCTTTAATGTTGATGATTTGATCATGCTATCAGCAAAAAATCTGAAGCAGAAGAAGTTGAGTAAGAAGCTATCAAATAAGTTGATAAAATTCTTTCACATACGAAAATCAGTAAATAAGCAGACATATCATCTTGATCTTTCAATCATTTATAAAGTTCATTCTGTCTTTCATGTATTTCTCTTAGAGTCGTATAATCGTAGGCTAAACGATGACTTTATACTCGATTATCTCGTACTTAAGCTTATTGATGATGAGCAAGAATGAGAGATAGAAAAGATTTTACAGAAGCGAAAAAGAAAGAAAATCTTATATTATAAGATACAATGAAAAGAATATCTCATTGAATATAATCAATGAATATCGAGCGAAGATATGAAAGATGTCTTGAAGCTTATAGAAGCTTTTGAAATGAGGCTGAAATGTGAACGAAAAGCATAATCACTCACTTTCAAGCATAAACTCATTATTAGAAAAGAAGAATCATTGTATTATGATAGTTTCACTCTCTAATGAAACGATCACATATGTAAATCAACAGACAGAAGAAAAAAGCGTAAAGATGCTCAAACGCGTTTAACAAAAGAGCGCAAACATCACTTCATCAAACATCTTTTACATGAGACAAGATTGCAGACTTCTTCTTCTTTCTCATTGTCAGATTTACATTAAGACGTGAAGATAGAGATTTGAAAGACAACAAATTATGCTAAAATATATCAGAATAATTAGAATAATTAGAAATGTTGATGAAACGATATATAATTGAGATTGAATGTATTGCAAAGCGCTTTACATTCAGAATTTCTCTGACAATGTCATTGATAATTATCATCTCTTTGAGAATGAGCTTTTGAATCTTTAGAAGCTTGAGTTTGTGAACTCTCTCAAGATGATTCTTCACATGAGTCGCTGTTATCAATTTCTTGTAAAGAATTTTCTGATGAGCAGTGAATGTCTTCACAGCAATGTTCTCTTCTTCATTCTCAATCGCACTATCATGAATATTCTGCAGACGAAAGAATTCATTAACAGTCAAAATGCAGATGTCAAAAATCTAGACATTGAATCATGAGTGTTTAGCAGATGTATCAGATAAGTATACTCATTGCAATACAGAAATCTTTATTATTTGCACAGTGAGCACACTTCTTATACATTGTCTTTCTCTGAAAGACGATGTCACATCATGATGTTCTATTCTCAATGTGTAGAACTTGAGCACACTTTATACAAATCACTCTATTTAAAACTTTGAAATCAGCAACGCTTCTTTCGCTTATTCTCACAATTGACAGCTGAAAAGCATCAGTAACGACATCAAGAAGTTGAATAAGTGAATCTCATCATCATTCTTTGATTTCGCGAAGTCTGTGAGTTTGACAAGATCATCAACGAAGCGTCAGTGATTATTTCTTTTCTCATCGTCTTTTGAATTTTCTCTTTGATAGCTGAGATGTACTTGAAAGTTTGAATAGTAGAAGCAATGAGCTTTCAATCAAAATTTGATGACATTTGCATCATCATAAGCGATTCAGCATCAGCAGCATCATGATCATCACATTTGATCAATGTCTTTTAAGCAAACTTATGATACTGTTAGTCACAATAATAGTCATGAAACTTCAAGTTGTAACATCACTTACTTTCATAATGATCTTGACTTAATCATCAGTTGACTTCATCATTTTACAACTTTCTTTAAACATCACTGTGCATTCATGATTCATGATTTAAATCTTTTACTCTTACAATACAGATATACTCAAAGTTTGTTAAAAGTAATCATACAATGATAAAGATACAATTATGATTTAAAAAAGATAAAGTTGAAGAAAATGAAAAGTTGAGAAAAATTAAAAGAGCGATAAACAAATCAACAATTATTATTCACTCTTGTTTACACTCTATCGTCTCAACAACATCATTTACTTGAAAGATAAACAATGTCTATGTGCTATCTACACGTCATCATTGCTGTCATCTACATCAACTACACATCACATATACTATTTATAATGTCATCTATACGCATTATAATTGAAGATGAATCGTCATTCAATTGAAAGTTTCTCTTTTTCTTGTTTTCTCACAGAGATTTGAAGATTTTTATTGAGAGCTTCTAGAGCGAATCAATGAGTGCACGTCATCATTTATCAGAGTAAACAAAGACATTAATTATTGAGATTGAGAATGAACTCACTTAGAAGAGAAGACAATTATCATGATGAATTGACTCATAGAAGTTAAATCAAAGACTAGAGTCAGAAGCTGAATTGAAGATCAGATCTGAATTAACTCTGAAACTCTATGACTTTGTCAAGACATTGTTTAGACTACGTCATATCTTTGACTTAATATATCATGATTTATGTCATGCTCAACTTGACAATGCTTGACAAACTCTTTATAGTCGATTGATTTTCTTGAGTTATCAAGAGCTTCTTAATAATTAGCTCTATCATAATATATATTTATTCTGTGTCTGCTTAGAATATCACATTGTCATATCACTCTTATAAATTTCGTCTATTCATCTAGTAGACTCAATCATCACACATATGATCAAATTTAAAACATTTGTAGCATTGAGTGATGTAACAGTTCTTTTCAAACAGTTTGCATGAGCATTCTTGATACAAGTTTAACATGCTTTCATTCATTAATTGATTTATTATTGCCTTGATTGTGATCTTTATGATGAATGACAAGTGAATTTTTTCACTTTCAACTACTTTCTTGAATCAGACTATTCTTAGAATCTTTAGATTTTCATGAAGTTTTATGTTGTCTTTTATCAGTCTTTTAATGATCACTTTCTGATTGCTTATGTTTATTATGATGCATATTTCATATGCTAGCACAGCAAAGATTCAATGCATTATATGCATCAAGTTTGTGATTTCTTTTGCTTATGTTTGAGATCTTTTCAAATTTTCTCAAGTCTCTGAACTCACTGCATGAAGTATGATGTCTTTGCTTTCAAACTTTTAAAGAAACATAATTAGATTTCTTTGAGTTATTGACACGTTTGTGATTTCTTGAAGAATCTGTTCAATAGATTTCTTTTGTATCTCATTCATTATGTATTAATTAAAGTTAAATCTTGATGATTTTATTCAATTTTAATACATTCATAATATTAATTCAACTGATCAGCGATGAAACTCATTTATATGCAATTCTGATTACAAATTTATTGTTTAACTACAGTAAAATTTAAAGATTATTAAAAGTTTGAATGACATCAAGATGCTGCGTGATAATGAAGTGCTGTGCATTGATCACATGCAAAGTTTTCGCGATTGCATAAACTTTAATAATTTCAATGCATATGTTACAAGCAATCTGCATGCAGATGAGAAAGTTAAATAAAATGCAGAATTATGAGAAAAATCACTTATAAAAATCATTTAATTCAGTATCTTATCATTGCAATGATAAGAATTGAAATAAAACATTCTTGTATTTAATTTGTTAAAGATGATTAGTAAAAAAAACTTGAATCATGAACATTCTTTAAATTTACATGCTAACTATGTATAAATTTTGTTAAGACTGCATGTCTGTTACTACAACATAAGTAACTCACTGTTGCAAGCGTGCATCTTAAATTAGTTTAACATAAATCGTGTTAAACTATTATAAACTAGTATAAAGCTGATGTTGACACGCTAGTGATCTAACGCGTCTTCGTGAGTATAAGACTCTTGATGTATTTCATCTTCTTTCTTCTTTAGCTTTGAACTTCTAGTTAGAATACACTCATATGATTCGCTTTATGCAGACTCATAACATTAGTTCAAAGTTCATTAATCTTGCTATCAATGTGTAAATGATATAAAAACAAGCTACACAACTCAAATCAGAGATCAAAACCAGAAATTTTGACAGCAGAATCAGAACTTAAGCTCAGAAAGCTTGATAGAAATCAGAAATTTCAATAAAATCAGAATCAAAGAACATGAACGCGTTGCTCTTGACTAACTCTTTATTGAGCTCATCATCAGAAATCAGAAATTTCAGCAGTACTTGAACTCAGAAAGTTTGATAGAGTACTAGTCATTGCTTGAACTCAGAAAGTTCAATAGAGTAACATCAGAATCTCAATCAGCAATTTTCTATTCATATCATGACTAGAAGCACAGAATCAGAATCAGTGAGCATTGCTCGCTATGACTTTCAAAATGTTAGAAAAGAATCACTTCTATCACAGAATTGAACAGCATCAGAAGAAGAAGACATGAATGCATTGTCAAATACAGAAGAAAAGAACATGAACATGTTGCTTTTTGATCACAAAATGATCAAGATCAGCATCAGCACTGAACTGAATGCTTGAATAAGCACTCATAAAGCAGACGACATCATTATCTTTATCAAGTACATATGTTAACAGCACAACATTGAAATCAAGACTTATAATGACATGATTTAGATGTTAAAAGATGTCAACGAGATAAACATCACGTTGAAAGCTACGCAGACGCGTCTGCAGAAAGAGATGAAAGACAAGAATGTGATTATACATTATTTAAAAACTGCATCAAGTCAACAAAGCACTTTGATCTCTGAAAATTATTTCTCGAAATCGATCAAATTATTGAATTCTTCACTGTTTGAAGATTCATTGCAGAATGTAGATAATTGACTATTGCGAATGTGAAATAAGCTGAAGGCAAACAAGAATCACTTTTCTATCAAAGAGTTGAAGATTGTTTACATTGAAAGTCAAGTCAATGAAGCTGCAATCAAGCACATAGCTTCTTGCATGCAAAATATCTTCTTGAACTCATTTCTAGAAGTCAAAGAAGTACTATCGATCATTAATAAGATGTACAATCATCATCACATGACTCAACGACAGTACTTGAAGCTGTATCAGAACAAGATCTTCTTTCATGAATTTTGAATGAATTTTCAAAGATTCAGTGCAGAACTAAAGTACAATAACAAGACTTTACTAAATGATCTTCAGCATAAGATCAGCTCAGATCTTCAATGAGCAATGCTCAATGAATGAATCATGAATTTGAATGAGTTTATCAACATCTGCATGCAAGTCGATGTTAGATTGACTGAATTGAATGCTTGATTGATCATCAAAGTCTCAGCGATCTCAGCTGCTTGCTCTGTCGCTAGCACTTCGTTTATTCAACTCACGTCATCAGTTTCTGCGTGAAAGAAACTCAGAAGATTGAATCTTGATTCTATTCAGAAAGAGTTGTTTAAGAAAGAACTCTGCTTCAAATGCAAGAAGTCAAAACATAAAACATATGACTGTCTTAAGACAACTCAAGTGCACAAGATCATTGCAAATTCGAAAAATAATTTGCTTTCATCAAAGTAATGATTGAGAATGATATACTCATATTCTGTTTCATCAGCATGTCTGATGATTCATTTAATTTCAAGTCGTTCACTGTTGATGTCATCTTAAGTAGTCTAGAAAAAATATTCAGATCTTTTACTCTGATAAATACTGAAGTCACTGACATGACTTTCATTAATGAATCTTTGATGTCAGAGCTATGTAAACGCTTTGATATTCAGTCAATATCGCTGTTAAAATCAAAGTCAATTTGATTGTATGATGAAATCTCTGATCAAAAGTCAATTACACATGCTCTGTATACATCAATCATGATACAAAAACACAAGAATGAAATGATGTTTCTATTAATAACTTGTCTAGAACAGCACAAGATAATCATTGAAAATCTCTGATTAAAAAGAAATTAAATTTTGATAAATTCTGCAAACGATTGATTAATATCATCGTTGAAGATTCAAACATTGAAATCTGTTGTTTTGAAAGAAAGCAGTCAATCAGCATTTTACAGATTTGAGTTAAGCGAAATCTGTGAAATGAAATGAAAGAACTTGAACTTGATTGTTACATCAACGATCATCTTAAAAAGACTCATGAATCAGAAATCAGTGAATAAATTCATTGAATTTATTCGATTCATTGAATCTACTTTCATAGCAAAGCAAAGCACTCAAGTTGATCTCAATCAACTTTGAGAAAAAGAAACTCATCAATATTGTCATGATCAAAGTTGTTGCATATCAAACTCTAGTCAAGAATAAGAAGATCAAGATCTTCTTTTTGATCATTAGTGAAATCAACAAAGCGCTTAGCTCAGTTGAAGATTTCATGAAACTGAATAAAATGATCTTTGTCATGTCATTAGATGAACTGAAGAAGAAGCTTTCAATAATTTATCACGACTTTCTGAATGTTTTTGATAAAGAAAAGACAACGTAGTTGCTCTTGCATTAATCATACAATCATAAGATTAAATTAGAAGATGAGAATCAATCTTCTAAAAGTTGATTGTATTTCATGTTGAGCTACAAGTTGCAGAAGGTCAAAAAGTATTCAGAAAAGAATTTGAAGAAGAAGTTCATCATACTCAGCAAAGCTTTTTCTGCTTCATTAATACTATTTGTCAAAAAGAAAGATGATAGTCTTCGCTTTTGCGTGAACTATTGAAAACTAAATGCTCTGATCAAAAGAGATTGTTATTCAATATTCTTGATAGACAAAGTATTAGCTTGAATTCAAGACAGTAAGTATCTGACTTGACTCAACATTATCGTTACGTTCAATAAACTGCACATGAGTTTAGAAAGCGAAGATTTAACTACTTTTGTTACTTTCTTCAACATCTACAAGTATAAAGTAATGCTCTTTGAATTGATTAATGAATCTGCGTTCTTTCAGCACTATATCAATGATGTATTGTTCAAATGTCTGCATAAATTCTGTCAGACATATTTGAATGATATTCTTATCTATAGTAAAATCTTGAAGAAACATAGAATTCATGTGAAAGAAGTGCTAGACAAGCTTCGCGAAGTCAACTTGCAGATAAACATTGACAAGTACGAATTCAAGATTCAGAAAATCTCGTTTCTTGAACTATTGATATTCATCAATGATTTACGAATGAATTCTTGAAAAGTAGATGTGATTTGAAGTTGAGAAGTGTCATGATTGTTGACTCATGTGCAGATCTTTATTGACTTCTGCAATTTCTATCGATGATTCATAAAGAACTTCTCAAAGATCATTCAATTCATGATAAAGCTGACTTGAAAAGATCATCTTTTTGAATGAACAGAGATTTGTCAGATGATCTTTGAAGAACTAAAGCAACAAATGATGACAGCTCTTATTCTGAAGCATTTCAACTCAATCAGAAAAGCTATTCTGAAAATGAACTTCTTGAACTATGTGAATGACGAAGTATTGTCTCAATATGATGATGAAGACATCTTACATTCAGTGATCTTCTATAGCAAGAACATGATTTTCGCAGAATGCAACTACGAGATCTATGACAAAGAACTGTGCTGATTATTATTTGCTGTTTGAAACATTAATGTCTCAAATTGAAATGTACGAATATTTCAATCAAAATCTTCATCAATCATCTGAATTTGAAGTACTTCATGATCATTAAAGAACTGATTAAATGACAAGCTAAATGAGCTGAGAAGTTATCTGAATATAACTTCAAGATCATATATCAGTCGGAAAAACAAAATCTGAAAGTTGATGCGCTGATCAGAATGTCAGACGTCAAGTCAGTTGAAGCAAATGATGATTGAAAGCTATATCAGCATCAGATGCTGTTGTCAGAAGACAGATTTAAACTTCAGTCAATAAAAGATGATCAGAAAGCTGATCAAGATCTGACTCAGAATCTGACTCAGATTTGAAACTTGAATTGAAAGCTAATTAAAATTCAATCGAAGAGATGATTTCTATTCAGAATCAGATTATAGTCGAAAATTGAACGAATCAACTTTGCTTTGATATTCGAATAATCATGAAACAGAACAGAAGAACTTGTCAAGATATTAATCTAAACAATTGCAAAGTACTTGATAAAGTATTCTGAAAAGATGACAGACTATGAGTTTCTCAGTCAATGATCACTTGATTGATAAAAGAAGCACATAATTTTTTGATCAGTGATTACTCTGACATGAATTGAACATTGAACTTGCTGAGATGATCATATTGCTGATCGAAGATGAGAATGATGATCAAGCGCTACATTTGAAACTGTTACGTTTATTGTAGATCAAAAGCATCAAGAGATTGAATCAATAAACTGCTGAAGTCATTGCTTATACTTGAGCAGCAATGACAAAACATATCATTAAACTTCATTATCAATCTATCAGAAAGTGATGAAAACAACGTGATTCTGACAGTCATAGATCAATTGTCTAAGAAACGACATTATATATCATGTTGATCAGATAATGAAGAAATCTTCGCAGAATAAACAGTTAAACTACTGTTGATATGAGTCTTCAGAACTCATGAACTATCAAGATCAATAGTGTTCAATCATGATTCACAATTCATATTGATTGTCTGAAAGTCTCTATGTCTGAGACTCAACATCAAGATGAAACTATTCATAAACTATCATTTGCAGATTGATGATCAAATAAAAAGAGCGAATCAGAATATGAAACAATATCTACAAAGCTATTGCTTGTATATGCAAAATAATTGATTCATCTGATTATTTATGATTGAATTTGTCAATAACAATGCTATTTCATCATCAATTGAACAGTCGATGTTCTTTCTGAATAAGAACTTTCACTCTCATATGAGCTTCGATTTGAACTCAATTGAATATAAAATCACTCGAGCTAGAATTGAAGCAGACAAAGCAAAGAATATATTCAAACATATGAAATGATCACTAGCATTGATCAAGCAAGTCTTAGCAAGAGTCAGAGTTACAATGAAGAAACAGATTGACAAGCATCGAAAGAAAATGTTCTACAAGGTAAATGACATGATGTTTCTGAATTTTAGAAACATAATGATCTCACGATCATTAAAGAAGTTAGATGATAAAATGCTAGAATTCTTCAAAATTCTGATTAAGATTGAACATGCATATCAACTGAAACTGTCATTGACAATGAAGATTCATTCGAAGTTTGCATCAAATCTGCTGCAACTAGATTCAAAAAACGCTTTAGAAGAACAATGAAATGAGTCGTTTGATTTTATAGTGATTGAAGACGAAGATGAATGAGAAGTGAAAAACATATTGAATTTCAGACACTATAAACGAAGCAAATAACTATAATATCATGTTAATTAAAAAGAATATGACGTTGATTTACATTAATACAACGTCGATGAAAGTGAATTCGAAGGTTGCTTGAAAGTCATTAATGACTTTCATGAACATTATTTGAACAAGTCAAGATAGAAATTGACTCAAGAAAGATTGATTGAACTGCAGCAATGAGAACATTGCTAAATGAAGAAAAGAAGTAATGTTACAAACGTGCATCTCAAGTTAGTCTAACATAGATCATGTTAGACTATCATAAACTAGTATAAAGCTGATGTTGACACGTTAGTGATCTAGCGCGCCTTCGTGAGTATAAGACTCTTGACGTGTTTCATCTTCTTTCTTCTTTAGCTTTGAACTTCTAGTTAAAATACATTCATATGATTCGCTTTATGCAGACTCATAACACTCACAAGTTTCATTAAGTTTAACATGAGTAAACTTGAGAATCTCATTGATATTGTTTAACAAATGTTTAAACACAGACATTTTATACATAAATGATATGCTGATGAGAAAACTTCATTAAAAGAAGAGAAACATAAGCGAATTAATAAAGAATTAATCTTTTTTTTTTCAAGTTTTACGTGCTTATGAAGTCTAAGACTAATCGTGCCACGCAATCACCTACTAAAGTAGATGCTGGTCACTCAAATGACGTACACCCTCCAAATGACGTTTTTTACCTCAACAGATCTACAATCTCTTCTACTGAAGTTTCATTCTCGTATTCTACATCTAAAACAGTGACTTATTTGTCGATTCACTTCTGAGCTGACTTGTCAGTTAATTTGAAGCCTTTTGCAATAGCTTTGTTTCATTTAATTCGAGCATTTGCATTTCGCTTCTTCTCTCGCTTCAATGCTCGAACCCGTTTTTTTCGCTTCTTCTTCACCTCAGCAGTGATTTTACTTCTTGCCTGTCGAACGATTATTACCTTTCTCTTCTGAGCAACAGATTCATCGAGTTTGTTCCTTTTAGCCTTCGCTTTACTGTGATTGTGAGTCGCTTCAATGTCACGTTCGACCAAAGCAAGCGAGCTAGCTCTCACTAATGACCTCTTTATATATTGACCAAATTTTTCGCGTAGCTTCTTCGATATATCGTAGTCATCTAAATTGTCTTGAAGCTCTGTACCAAGCTTCTGAATCTTTCTGAGTTCATGCGAAGTGACCTCTATAGGGAAGAAGAATAGAAAAGAATCTCGTGAAGAGATTGACTCGAGAAGTTGTCAGGCTCTCACCTTTTTCAGCATCACTTTTGGTGAATATGAAACAAGTTCAGTCTGTTTGAAAGTCGATCGTATATTCGATTCAGTGAAGGCCTTGACTCGTAGACTGATGAAGAAAGCAAGAAAGTTCTGTTTGTTGAAACTCGTTGATTCGAGTCGAATTGTCTCATCAATCATCTTCGAATGATAATGCTTCATGAGCTGAAATATTCCCACATTCAATGACTGCGTAACGTGTGTAGAATGCGAGAGAAGGGTGAATATCACGATATTATGAAAATCGACGTACTGTAGAAACTCGTAGGTAAGGTGAGACTCGTAGTTGTTCATGATCAGAAGTCTATGAGCTTCTATCTGAGTCTTTCGACTATGGAAATCGAAGTGCTTCAGCCAGTCAAAGGTTTTTTCATCGTTCGAATATTCGAATTCAGTAGTAGCAAGCAATAAATCGTCATTCAGATCGTTTTCCTGCACTCATTTGTTCAAAATGTTGATTTCGGAAACGATGAGCATGAGAAGAATCTTTTCTTCCTCAGCACTAATCGCCTTCACGTCACTCACTAAATTTCTCACTCTCGAATCAATTGCACGAAGAGGTTTCTTTTTGATCAATGTAATCACTAAATGACCTCTTTCAACTTCGATACGAAAGTCTGATTCATTCATGTTTCATATGTCATTCGATTGAATCGCATATTTGATCAGCACATCTCGAAAATCGTAGAAATGTTGCTTTGTCACCTCAACAGTCAGAGAAGTCTTTCTATCAGCGGCAAGAGAAGTTTGTTTTCTCTTGAAAAACTGAGAATTTTGCTGTAGAAATCGTACTGGTCAGTGCTGTTCAACTCGAAGAGAATTCACGAGATTTGCCTGCTGCAGTAGGAAATTTGCTGCTTTTCGAAGATGCCTCAGCCGAGCAGAAATTGACAGCTTGTTCAGACGTGTCAAATATATACATATAGTCTTTCTTTGCTCAGTATTCAGAACATATTCATGTGGTTTTCGTTCAAATAATGAGGTGTGAGTTCCGGCTAGTCGTCTTTGAAGCGTTCGAACAGAAACTTCAAATGTCTGAGCTGCAGTGCTTGCAAACTTGTATTCGCCGTCATGAATTGCATCTGTAGTCTCTTCTATACGATACTTCAAATTTATATAGTATTCAGACATGATGTGGTTGAATGGTTGAGGTGAGGGAGGGTTGAATACATAAAGGAAAAAAACGTCATTTGAAGGGTGTACGTCATTTGAGTGGCCAGCACCTACTTTAGTAGGTGATTGCGTGGCACGATTATGAAACATGATGCTCTCTACCTAAATAGTAGCACTGAAGCGCTGTGTATATGCTAGATTACATGTAATCTAGTCATAATTGCTGCTGTATATCTTCTCATTGAGCAGTCAGATCATTAGTGTGCGCATATGAGCATGTGACATGTTTATATAATCAAGTAATCATATAAACAAATTGAAATTGTGAAAGCTGATCACTTCGACATGAGCTTTCAACTTTGCTGTTTGATCATTTAGCTGAGCAAGCTAAACGAGCAATCAATGTATTGTGAAAGTTGATCACTTTGACGTGAGCTTTTGTTCGCTGTTTGATCATTTAGTTGTGTAAACTAGATGAGTTTTGATTTATGTAAATGAAAGTTGATCACTTTGACGTGAGCTTTCAAGTTTGCTGTATGATCACTCAGCTGAATGAACTAAATGAGCTTTGATCTGTGTATTTGCGACGCATGTAAATCGCTCAGAAAATCGAAAAATCGATCGATTTACTGCATTGCATCGATGTATATGTGTGCAAAAGCTGAGTCGTGCCTTTGCAATGACTGTGTGAATGTCGTGTATTAGTTGCAGCGTGTGCGCAAAGACGTTGCTGTCGTTCTGTGTATATAAGCAAAGACTGTGTTGTGTCTTTGCAGTGTATGTGATTGCAATGCATGTACATCAATCTGATAATGTGAAAAATCGATCAATTTACTGTATTATGCAAGCATGTAGATGTGCAAAAGCTGAGTCGTGTCTTTGCAGTATGTATGTGTGTGATGTATATGAGTTGCAACGCATGCGCAAAGACGTTGCTGTTGTTCTGTGTATATGAGCAAAGATTGTATCATGTCTTTGCAGTGTATGTATTTGCGACGCATGTAAATCGATCAGAAAATCGAAATCAATCAATTTACTGCGTCACTCAGATGTGTATATGCACAAAAGCTGAGTCATGCCTTTGCAATGACTGTATGAATGTCGTATATTAGTTGCAGTGTGTGCGCAAAGACGTTGCTGTTGTTCTGTGTATATAAGCAAAGACTGTGTCATGTCTTCGCAGTATATGTGCTTGCAATGCATGTAAATCGATTTGATAATGCGAAAAATCGATTGATTTACTGCATCACATAAGCATGTAAATGTGCAAAAGCTGAATTGTGCCTTCGCAGTGTATATGTATGTGATGTATATGAGTTGCAGCGCATGCGCAAAGACGTTGCTGTTGTTCTGTGTATATGAGCAAAGACTGTGTCATGTCTTTGCAGTGTATGTGATTGCGATGCATGTACATCGATCTGATAAAGCGAAAAATCGATCGATTTACTGCATTATGCAGACATGTAAATGTGCAAAAGCTGAATCATGCCTTCGCAATATATGTGTATATGTCGTATATAAGCTCAACGTGTGAATAAAGCGCTGTTACTGCTCTGTGTGTGATTACGCTGTGTGTAAATCGGCCTGAAAATGCGAAAAATCAATCGATTTACTGCATCACATCTGTCTGTATGTGCGCAAAAGCTGAGTCGTGTCTTCGCAATATATATGTGTATATTGTATATGAGTTGCAGCGTGTATGCAAAGACGTTACTGTCATTCTGTGTATATGCAAACTTCAACGCGTTGACAACTGCATTGTTATTGCTTCGCTTTTTAACTGTGTGTGAACTCAATGCATAAGTAAAGCGCTGTTACTGCTCTGTCAATATTGATGAGATTGTTCAGCTTTTTTGACAAGCATAGCTTGCAAAAGATTTGTAGTCAGCATCTTGTACAAATAAATCTCGTTGTCGATTTAAAGAATTGATCAAACTACGCTGTCTGATTAAAAGTGTAGCAGATGAACATTTCTGCAAAACATTATTGATCTGCACAAGAAAAATCTTTACAAATAACATGAAACAAATGAGTTGCACACTTTATAAATGAAGCGAGCATCTGTGAAGCATGATATACAATGACAACAATTGTTGATCTTAAGAATCTCATCTCTTCACTGAGTTCTAACTCTTGAATGTCTTAATGATAAAGTCAATCTCTAGTTGAAAACATTGTTTATATAGCTTGAGAAAACAGTAGCATGTATCAATGTGATTAAAGAAAAAATCAATTGCAATACATATGCATATCATTGATGAAACATCTGCAATTCATGTTTAAAAAGTAAACTGTCAAAATTTAAGCAGCAAAAGATCTTATTCATCTTAAACTGTGAATTTGCTGTAAGAAAAACTCTTTGAGTAATCTCTTGAGTCTAAAAGAGAAATCAGCATAAAGATCATGTTTTATGTATGTTGCATGCAACATATACAACATATTTTTGATAAAAACAATGTTAAAACGTTGCGTGATCAGAAAAGTCATCATGCAGAGTTTTTATCTACGTGACAACATCTCTTCTAACAGTCACAATCAATTTATGAAGAAGACTAATGACATGTTAATGTCAATAAGAAATGAAAAGATACTACTAGTGAAATAAACAACTCAGATGAAGAGTTTGCAAGTTGTGACTACAAGTGATCAAAGAATTTGCAATTCATCAACTGCGTTGATATTGAAATGTCTTCATCACATCAACAGTATCATTAAGTTTTTTTTTATTTCTTCATTAAGTGCATGCAGTTTATGACTATGACATTGTCTAGACGCTGTGTGTATGTTAGGTTACATGTATCTTGATCAAAGTCGCTGCTTTATATCTTTTCATTGATCAATCACATCGATAGTTTGTGCAAACAAGCGCTTTCAACCAAACAACTTCTCTCTTTTGTGCCCTCATTTTCTCGTCTCTTCGTGTTCTTTTCACTCTACTCTTTCGTTCTCAATAGTCATTTTCTTGTCGCAATTCAAGTACTTTTCAAGTACTCTAGCATTGCGATTCTTTCAATCTTGATGATAAACAACGTCAATATAGTGTTCGTGTTTTTGAACTGTACTTTTGCTTTAAGCTGTAACTGTTCTGCTCTATAATGTTTGCAGTTCAGTAGTAAGTGCTTTGACGTTTGTCTCGCCTTGCATATTTCATAGCATTTGTTCGAATTATTCTCTGATAATCGATGCAAATAGCTTTTGAAATAGTCATGTTTCATTTTTAGCTGTATAAACGTTGAAAACGTTAGTCTGTCTATTTTTCAAAGCTTCTTTAGTGATTTGTAACTCAGATTCATTCTTGCTGTGTGCTTCTGATACTGGTTTTCTTTTTTGATGCTGTCGTTTCATGCAATTAGTCATTGCTCTTTTATCTCTTTGTCTATTTGCTTTTTGATGAAGCTCATGATTGTTCTTTTTCTGATGTCGATTGCTGATCTTTTTCGTGTCGCGTCTTTGATCAATTGATTTGCTGCTTCATTTTCGACGATATCTTTGCAACTCGATACTCACTGTATGCAAATATGACATTGATTTTGTTGCAGATTGATCAGATTTTGTCATATGTTATTGAATAATTTTGAGTTGACATTGCTCTTTGCTTTTAGCCTTTGTAGCGTCATTTGACTGTCTGTGTACACTCAAATTTCGCTGTCTTCAGATGCTTCTTTGCTGCATATCGCGATTGCATCGTTGATAGCTTGCAATTTCGCTTTCGTTATGATTATTTTGTTGATCACGCTTGTCGCTTTGCTGCATCTAACAGACTCGTGCGTGAATATCATCATGATTTCGATTTCTGTTTTGAGTTCTGCTATCTTTTTTCAAGTTTGCGATGCATCAATGTACATCACTATGTTTTTCGTCTTTTTGACTATTGTTTTCAGTTCTCTATAGTGTGTATTTATCATTTTGCACGTTTCATCTCTTGCGAATTCAATTTGCATCTTTGTCAGATATTCAATTTTCTGATCTCATGATTTCTTGCAGTGAGATATTTCAATCTTTTGTATTGAACTAAGCGTTTTATGCACTTTGTTCAATATTCAATATATTTGTGTGAGCTTTTCTTTGCAATTCTTGACTTTTTGAGACAACTTCGTTGTTGACTCATTTCAGTTCAGATAATTTGTCACGTTCAGATTCAGGTTCAATTCAATGATGTATTGAGATGAGTATGATATGAATGTTTGCTTTCTTGTTGAATGCTTTTTCAATAATTTAACTATTTTAATTGCATAGTTCTTGCATTTTTGATCTAGTTATACTTTCACTGACGAAATTTCAGCCTCTATTTGCATAACTTCTATGAGCAATGTTCGAAATGCTCTCAGTATCTTTCATAATGCTGCGTTCTGCAGCTTGCAAAATTTGATTGCGTGACTTTTTTGATTGTTTCACCAGATTTCAACGTCATAGTCGCTAATGATTGTGACGTCTATTGAAAATATGTTGCATACGTCGCATGCAACATACATAAGACATAATCTCTATGCTGATTTTTCTCTTAGCGAGAGATAGTCTTTTCTCTCGCAGCAGATTCACAGTTCAAGATGAGTGAAATCTCTCACTGCTCAGATTTCGACAGTTTACTTCTTAAGCATGAGTTGCAGACGTTTTGTCAGCAATATGCATGTATATTGCAGTCAATTTCTTCTTTAATCACATTGACATGCACTACTGTTTTTTTTTTTTTATTTTTTTTATTTCTTCATTAAGTGCATGCAGCCTATGGCTATGGCACTGTCTAGGCGCTGTATGTATGCTAAGTTACATGTAACCTGGCCAAAGTCGCTGCTTTATATCTTTCCGTTGGTCAATCACACCGATAGTTTGCGCATACAAGCGCTCTCCCTCAACCCTCGCCATCGTACTCCCGTTTTCCTTTGTCCTTTCGCACCCTTCGCGTTCTACTCTTCCGTTCCTAATAGCCATTTCCTCGTCGCAATTCGAGTATTTTTCAAATACTCTAGTGTTGCGATTCTTCCAATTTTGGTGATGAACAGTGTCAATATAGTGTCTGTGTTTTTGAGCTGAGCTTTTTCCTTAAGCTTTATCTGCTCTGCTCTATAATGCCTGCAGTTCAGCAGTAAATGCTTCGGCGTTTGCCTCGCATTGCATATTTCATAGCATTTGTTCGAATTATTCTCTGATAATCTATGCAAATAGCTCTTGAAATAGCCATGTCCCATTTTCAGCTGAATAAAGGTTGAAAACGTTAGTCTATCGATTTTCCTCATCTCTTTTAGTGATTTATGACTTAGATTCACATCCGATATGTGCTTTTGATACTGGTTTCCCTTCTTGATGCTGCTTTTCCAGGCATTTAACCATTGTAATTCCGCCTCTTTGCAAATTTGCTTTTTGACGAAGCTTATGATGATTGCTTTCGTGTTGTCGATAACTGGTAATTCTTGAGCAGCGCTTTTGACCAATTGGTCTGCTTTTTC
>JAABUW010003180.1_pt1 | contig 23719 bp, 21 predicted proteins | sample 5560081 | NCBI WGS metagenome assembly JAABUW01 (sample SAMN10711882, study PRJNA513363) | rock metagenome | isolation source: Antarctica rocks | place: Antarctica: Victoria Land, Knobhead sud | reverse complement strand
CGACTCGCCGACCTTGTCGTCGACGACCCGCTCCAGGCGCGCCTTGACCTCGGGCTGGTCGCCGTAGCGGATGGCCTCGAGCAGCAGGTCGCGCAGGGGCTCGTCCTCGAAGACCTCGCTCAGGACATCGAAGACCTGGCCGCCGAGCGCGACGCTCTGCCGGGAGAGCTTCTGCAGCAGGCGCTCGAAGACCTGCCCCTCGCGTGTATCGGAGGCGACGAGGTTCCACATGTGGCAGACCTCGGTCTGGCCGATCCGGTGGATCCGCCCGAAGCGCTGCTCGAGCCGGTTGGGGTTCCACGGCAGGTCGTAGTTGACCAGCAGGTTCGCCCGCTGGAGATTCACGCCCTCGCCCGCGGCGTCGGTGGCCACCAGCACCCACGCGTCGGGATCGTTGACGAACGTCTCCTGCGCCCGGCGGCGGTCCTCGCGCGAGACCCCGCCGTGGATGGTCACCACGGCCTCGTCTCCGAGCAGCGTGCCGATGCGCGCGTGGAGGTAGTTGAGGGTGTCGCGGTGCTCGGTGAAGACGATGAGCTTGCGGCGCGCGCCGTGCCCGTCCCGCATGAGCGCACCGTCCTGGAGCAGGGAGCTGAGCTCCTCCCACTTGCGGTCGGTGCGGGCGTTGCGGACGGAGCGGGCGAGCGCCTCCAGGCGCTGGAGCGTGGCGATCTCCAGCCGGAGCTGCTCGACGGTCTGCGCGGCGGAGGCCTCGTCGACGACCTGCTCCTCGAGCTCGGAGGCCTCGTCCTCGGGAGCGTCGTCGAGGTCGTCGAGATCGAGGCGCCACAGGCTCTCGGCGTCGGCCAGCGGGCGGGCGCTGGGCTGCTGGGCCTCGAGCACGCGCTTCTCGAGCCGCTCGCGGCGGCGCTGGAGCGAGCGGTAGATCGCCTCCGGGGAGGACGCCAGGCGACGCTGGAGGATGGTCAGCGCGAAGCCGACGATCGTGCCGCGCCGGCCCTCTCCCGACGCGGTGAGGCGATCGGCCCGGTTCATCTCCTCGCGCACGTAGTCGGTGACCGCGTCGTAGAGGTCGCGCTCGCCCGGCGTCAACTCGTAGGACACGGTGGACGCGCGACGCTCGGGGAAGAGCGGGCGCCCGTCGAACTTCAGGAGCTTCTCCTTGACCAGGCGCCGCATCAGGCCCTCGGCGTCGACCTTCTGGCCGGAGCCACGGGGCTTGCCCTCGAAGCGGTCCGGGTCGAGGAGCGAGAGAAAGAGCTGGAAGTCGTCGTCCTTGCCGCTGTGCGGCGTAGCGGTCATCAGCAGCAGGTTGCGGCTGATCTCGCCGAGCAGGCGGCCGAGCCGGAAGCGCCCGGTCTCCTTGACCTCCGCGCCGAAGTAGTGCGCCGACATCTTGTGGGCCTCGTCGACGACGACGAGATCCCAGTCGGTCTGCTCGAGCTTGGCCTGGACCTCCTCGTTGCGCGAGAGGTGGTCGAGGCGGCTGATGATCAGGTTGCGCTCGGCGAACGGGTTGCCGCTGCGCGAGGACTCGATCGTGTCGCGGCCGACGATGTCGAAGTCGAGGCCGAGCTTGCGGTAGAGCTCGTCCTGCCACTGCTCGACGAGGCTCCCGGGCGCGACGATCAGGCAGCGGCGCAGGTCGCCGCGGACCATGAGCTCCTTGATGAGCAGGCCGGCCATGATCGTCTTGCCCGCGCCCGGGTCGTCGGCCAGCAGGAAGCGCAGCGGCTGGCGGGGCAGCATCTCCTCGTAGACCGCGGTGATCTGGTGGGGCAGCGGCTCGAGGTTGGAGGTATGGACCGCGAGGAACGGATCGAAGAGGTAGGCGAGGCGCAGGCGGAGCGCCTCGCTGGTCAGCCGGAACAGCGCCGGATCGCCGTCCAGCGCCCAGGCGGTGGCCGCCTCGTCGACGCGGAGGCGCGCCTCGTCGGCGCGGTAGAGCAGCTCCTGCTGCGGCGTGCCGTCGGGGCGCCGGTAGGTCAGCGTGAGCGCAGCCGTCCCGTGCCAGGCGACCTGCACCACCTCGACCGGGCCGTCGGGCAGCACGCCGTGGACCCGAGCGCCCGGCTGGAGCATCTCCAGGGTGTGGGCGACGGGGACGGCCACGGGTCCACAGTTTGTCGCATGGGACGGAGGACCCGACGGTGCTCCCTCCCACCCGCTCTGCGAAACTCACTGCTCGTCGAAGAGATCGACGAAGATCCGACTCGTTCCTGGTTCCCGGTCCCGGCCAGAGGCCAGCGGGCTGCCCACCGAACACCCCCGCTGACGGCGACTTCGGAGCACGTTGAAAAGGGCATTCCGGACGCCTACGAGGACGCCGACAGCGGGCCGTGACCGCCCGCCGCCACGGGCGTCGAACCCGTTGTCTCGCTTGCGCCGGCTACGGAACCGAAGGGCGGAGTCTCGGGACACGCGCGAGCGGGCGGGCGGCCAGAAATACCTGTCGCAGCTCCGGGCGGCGCGCGGAGGTCCCATGCACTTGTATGCGATGTCGTGCCGACCGGCCCTTGCGGGCTTCAGCGCGACCCGTCGGGCGGTGGCACGTCGAGCTGGCGGCAGATAGTCCGGGCGAGCAGGTAGGAGATTTCGCGATGGCGTGGGATCGCGGAGCGCTCGTCGGTCGGGCCGCGCCACCGGGCGTGGTTGCCACCCTCGTCCACCTGCTCGCACCCGTGCTCGCGCAGATGGCGTTCGAGGTCCCGACGCTTCACGCGACAAGCGTGAAGTGCAGCGCCTCGCGGTCCTCCGACGCGGGCGCACCGGGCTCAGGGCTGAGCATGAGCGCGAGCGCGTCGACGACGTTCTCGCGAGCCTCGGCGCGGGTCCGTCCCTGGCTCATGGCGCCCGGCACCTCGGGGATCGACGCGACCACCCACCCGTCGTGACCGTCCTCGTACACCACCGTGAGATGCAGCTGGTCGCTCACGCCGGACACGGTAGCCCGGCCGCCCAGTCGCTGGCAGGCTCGCCACGCGACAGCCGGCGCGTAGCGGAACTCGCGCCGTCGCCTACGCAGGTGTTCCTGAAGCGGACGACGGGGGTCGAACCCGCGACCTTCGGCTTGGGAATGCGCCGCCCAGGGTGGGTTTTCCCGCCCCCACGGGGGTTTACGTCGGGCAAGGCGGGTCCAGGCAGGTACGTAACTGCCGACATGGAGGCACCGTCCGCGGCACCATCCGAGGGCATTCGGCCCCGGCATCGTTGAAGCATGGGCTTCGCCGTCGACCGCTACAGGCTGCCCGACTCACCGAGGCCTCCGGGCCTCGGCATCGTTACTGCACCCCGGGGGGCGGGGCGTGAGCCCCCGAAGGTGCGAGCAATGCGGCCGGCTCCTACGCCGGTCGCAGCGGGCGGACGCCCGGCACTGCTCGGCGAAGTGCCGCACACGGGCTTGGCGACGCCGCCGCCGGGACGCCGCGCTCGCCGCCCGGGAAGGCTCCTGATGCCGACCACCGCCCCTTGCCCGCGGACGGCCGCACCCTCCCTGGAAAATGGCCAGGAGCTGGCCGTTTTCTCCGCCCCCGCACCCTCCCTGGAAAGTGGTCAGGAGCTGACCACTTTCTCCGGCCCCGCCCTGGAAAGTGGCCCACAAGGGGCCACTTTCTCCGGCGGCGGGCTGCTCGCGCGGTGGTGGCCCGCCGTGCTCGTGGTCGTCGTCGTGCTGGCGGACCAGGCGTCGAAGTGGGCGGCCGGGCACGGCGCCGAGGGAGTGGACTACACGGTGAACAGCGGCGTGAGTCGCGACCTGCCCAGGCTCCTCGACCGGGTGGTGGCCGGCGTCCCGTTCGGTGGGGCGCTCGACCTGTCGGGGGCCGTCCTGCTCGCCGTGCTCCTCACGGTCACCGTCCGCCACGCCCGTGGGGGCGTGCGCGTGGGGCTGTTGCTCTACGTGGCGGGAAGCGCGAGCAACCTCGCCGACCGCCTCGGCCTCAGCTACGCGACCGCCCCCGCGCCTCATCCGCGTGGCGTGGTGGACCTCCTCATTATCGGGAACGCGAACGTCGCCGACCAGGCGCTCCACGCCGGGGTGGCCGTGCTCGCACTCACCGCGCTCCTCCGTGCCGTGGGTGGCGTGCCGGGCGTGTCCCGCGCGCTGGACGCCGCGGCCCGCCGTGCCCGCCGGGCGTGGAAGCCCGCCCTGGCCGGCATGGTCGCCGCCGCCGCCGGGCTGTGGGTCGGGGTGTCCGGCCAGTCCGGGGCCGTCCGTGCCGCCCGCGCCGACGCGGCCACCCTGGAGCAGTTCGTGGGCGCTCGCGGCGTGGTCCTCCCCGGGTGCCGCTCCCACGGCCGGGTCTCACCGCTCACCGCCGGGCGCGTCACCTACGTGTGCCCGGTCCGGCTGCCGGACGGCCAGCGCCGCGTTCTCCAGCTCACAACCCGCCCGTCTCTCGCCGCCCCGGCGGTCCCCACCGTCACCACCACGTCCAGGAGGAAGTAGTCATGCGCACACTCATCGGGTTCGCCCGCGTCGCCGGCCTCATCATCATCGGGGCGCTGCTCGGCGTCACCGCGCTCATCCTCATCGTCACGTTCACGGCCGCGTTCGTCGCCATGTGGGCGCTTACCGGCCGTGAGCATCCTCACCTGCGGGCGACGGGGATACCGGCTCCCGCCCGCGTCGCCATGGCCGGGCTCGTCATCTCCCTGGCAGGCGGCCTCATGATCGCCGCTGGCCCCGGCCTCGACTCGGTGGCCGCCCGTGTGGTGGTCGCGCTTGGCTTGCCCGGCGTGACCGTCTGGAGTCTGCGCAGGCTGTGGGCGCTCCCCGGGGCCGGGCGCACCGAGCTCGCGTTGGGCGCTGCGCGGGACCGCGCCCCACGGGTCGCGTATGTGGCCGCCGGGGTCGCTGTCGCGCTCCTCGCCGTCGGGGCCGTCGTCGGTGTCGGTGTCGCCGGATTCCCGCTCATCGCGCTGACCGTCGGGGCCGTCGCCTACGGGTGGCGGCACGGCGGGAAGCGGCGAGAGGCGGTAGAGCGCGCCCGGGCGACGGTCGCGGTCGCCGCCCGCATCCCCGACCCGCTCCAGGTGACCATCGAAGCGCGCAAGTGGCTCGCGGGCAGTGACGACATCATCGCGGAGGCGGAAGCCGTGCTGCCCAGGACGTGGCTGGCGGGGGACGAACAGGACGTACTCCAGGGGCTCGCGGAGCGTGGAGGGTGGGAGGCCCGCATAGACCCGGAGTCCCGGCATGTGTGGCTGTCGCACCTGGAGCCCGTCCTGCCATTGCCTGACCGCATCGAGTTGGACGCGGACGCCGCCCCGGACGGGTTGGCGCTCACCTTGGGTGCCGGGTACACGGAGACCGGGGAGGTCGGCTGGGCTGTGTGGGACCCCGATAACGCCGACCCGCATCTCCTCGTGTGCGGCCCCACCAGGAGCGGGAAGTCCGTGCTGCTCAGGGGGCTGCTCGCTCAGGCCATCAACGGCGGGTGGCGGGTCGAAATCGCCGACCCGAAGGGTGTCGACTACCGGTGGGCGGACAACCTCCCCGGGGTTACGAGGGCCAGCGGTGACCACGCCTACGAGGCGCTCGACGCCGCCGTCAGCGAGATGCGCGACCGGCAGGCGTGGATGGAGGAGCACGCCGAGCGGACCGCCACGAACCTCGGGGAGGTGTCCGGCAACCCGTACCGCCCCTGCCTCGTGCTCATCGACGAGACCGCCGAGCTCGTGGAACTCGGTGGGGACGGCGACGCGAAGGAGAAGAAGGCTCGGCGCGAGCAGACGCGGGAGAGCCTCGGGTCGCTCGCCCGCCGCTCCCGGTTCGTGCAGATAGTGATGTGCGTCGCCACGCAGCGCCCCGACGCGAGCATCATCGCCGGTGAGGTCCGCGGGAACCTCGGGACACGGGTGCTGACCGGGCAGGGCGAGCAGCAGCACCTGTTGATGGCGTTCGGGTCCGCTGACGTGCCCGGCTTGCCGCCCGGCTATCCGAATGGCCGCGCCCGGTACATGGTCGGCGGTGCCGGCCCGTACGAGATGCAGGTGCCGTGGATCGACCCGCAGACCATCATCGACCACCACCAGCAGGACGTGGAGACAGCACCGGACGCCCCCCCGGCCGCGTGGGAAGAGATGCCGCCGCCGACCCGGGAGACGCGGGAGACGCTCAACCTCGACGACGAAGACGAAGACCGGACACGACGTTGACCGGCGACGCCGAGCGCGCCGACCGGCAGCGGGAGCGGGTACGTCACGCCGCACGCCGGCTCAGGCTCGCCGAGAGCGAAGCGCTCGCCGCCCTCGACGGCCTCCGTGCCGAGCTCGCGGCGAGCATGGACGCGGACGAGGGGTACGGCCTGCCGCTCGGAGAGGCGGCCACGGCCGCCGGGCTCGACCCGGAGCGCGCCCGGCGGATGGTGGGCGTCCACCGTGGGCAGGTGCGGGCCGCGCGGGCCGCCATGGACGCCGACGCCGCGGTCGCACGGTGGACGCGGGCCGGGTAGCGGGGACCATCCGCCCACCTTCGGCTTTGTGCGGATTGCCACAAAGTCTCGGGGTGAGCACGGCCCGCTGAGCGCCACAGCGCTGCGCGCCGCGAGCGAGGCCAGAACACCGTTCTGGCTATAGCTCGCTCTCTCTCTGCCGCGGCCCCAAGGACCTCATCCGGGCTGTTCTGAGCAGGCGCGAGCGAGGGATAAGCGCAACGCAATCCCATAGCTCGCTCTCTCTGTTTGGACGTCTGTTCGGCCCCGGCGCCCCGGGCTCTGCACCGCGGACGGGCCGGGAAGGGGAACGGGCCGGGAAGGCGCCGCGCGCTAGTGGCGACGGCTCCAGCGCGCGGCGATGCTGCGCTGGGCGGCAGCGAGCGCCGCGGGGGCGGTCACGCACGCGAACGCGAGCGCGGCAAGCAGCAGCGCAACCAGCCGCGCGAGCCGGTACCCGGAGTGGAGTACCGGCCCGCGCACGTCTTAGCCGCTGATGCCGTCGGTGAGCGCGACCCCGTTCGGGCCGGTCGCCGAGTAGGTGAGCCCGTCCTTGGCGACGGTGACCCGCAAGTTGACGGGACTATTACCGCTGCTGCTCTCGTCGAACTGGCAGACCACAACAGCCTCGATGTTTCCGGGGCATTGCGCGACCGCAACTCCGTCACGGCACGCGACGGCCATACCCGCGCCTGGGCGAAGTACCCCGTTCTCCCTGTCGGCGTCCTTGACCTGGTGGCCGGGCGTGACGCACTGGGGCTTAGCGGTCCCCTGGTTCCCGGCCGCGACGCCTTGGGTCAGGACGCTTGCCGTCAGCGTCTTCGGGTCGTGGAACCCGGTGGCGGAGCTCCCGCCGGGTCCACCGCAGGACGCGATGGTGGCGATGAGCACGACGGCGAGCACCGCCGTGACGGCGATGAGCGCCTTGGTGCGCGTGAGGTTGGCGAGCGCGGTCATGCAGCGACCCCGGCCGGCAGCAACAACAACAAGAACGTCCCCATAGTCCCCTGCTCTCCCTCGCGGCTCGGCGCGAGCCTGTTGGCGCTCCCCACGGTCCCCCGACCTAGGGAACCCTGTGCTCGGCGCGAGGCTAACACGATCACACTCATCGTGTGTAGACCAAGTAGGGCGCCCGCTGGGACGGTCACCCGGTGCCCCTCTCCCCGGCTCACGCGGCGCTCGGGCGCGCCGTGCGGCAGCTACGCGCCGAACGCGACCTCAGCCAAGAGGAGCTCGGCCAGCGCGCCGGGCTACACCGCAACTACGTGGGCGGCGTCGAGCGCGGCGAGCGCAACGCGGCGTGGGCGGCCCTGCTGCGCCTCGCCGCCGGGCTCGGTGTGCCCCTCGCGGAGCTCGTGGCCCAGGCGGAGGCCGCGGGCGCGACCGCCGACGCACTCGCGCCGCCGAACACGCACTGACGTCGCCTCTCGGCGATAGCCCGGCCTGCCGGGGCGCCCCGTGCGCTGACGACGCGGAGACCGGTGAGAAAGAGATCGAAGTTGCTCTCCGTTACCGTGCGGGACGTCGCTGATGCCCGAGCAGGCCGACGGCAACTCGTGACCGCCCGAATCACCGGAGGAGTGCATTCGCTGGTCGACATGCTTGGCGGTCGTGACCCTGGAGACTCAGTTCGCGCCGGCGCGACCGCTACCCCGCACCGCAGGTGGCCTTGCGTCCACAACGCGAGGCTGATTCAGGAAGTGGTGCGGATCTGCCTCGGCCGCACCTACGCTACGGCTGCGTGTCCTCTGGTGAACCTGACGACGATGAGCTGCGCCGTGCAGAGGACAGGGCGAGGGCAGACCTTCAGCGTCTTCTAGGCCCTGAGCCGTACGACTGGCAGCGAGCGCAGCAAGAAGCAGTCGCGAACCTGCGTCAGAACCTCGCTTCGTATCAGCGAATCGACTGGGCAGTGCTGCAAGCTCAGTTGCTGCGGAGCGTCCGGATCTCGGTGCGCAGCTTCGCGCAGGCTGACTGGCGGGGGGTGATGCGGCGGACCGCTGAGACGTACGCCGCGAGCCTCAGGGAGCTTCAGGAGCTGGCCTCGCAGATCGACTGGGAGCAGGTCATCGAGGTCGCCCGGATCTTCGATGCGCAGGTTCAGCTCGCCGATGAGGAGCGACCTGCAAGTGAGTCCGCTTCCCTCGCGGACTGGCTCACCTCCCTACCCGATCCGAGGCAGGCGGGCCTGCTTCTGGCGGCGCTCACCATCGTCGACAGGCTTCGAGGCATTGTCGAGGCGGCTACGGGGGAGCAGCTCCCGGCTCCAGTCGCAGCTTCTATCGAGCTCGCCATGTCGATCGCAGCGTTCCTAGTGCTGTACATCGCCACCAAGACGGACCCACCGAAGGACGAAGCAAGGGAACGTTGACAGCGTCAGCGCTACGGAGTACCCGCCGAGCGCGCGAGCGCGCAGAACCCATAGCGCATTGGCGTACGCCGGTGCTCAGGCGCGAACCTCCAGGCGCGCTTGCCCGCTCAGCCGGGGCTGCCCCCTAAGCACTCGGGCCAGCGAACCCGCTCTGACCCACGTTCAACGGCGCGACGCGGCTGGGGAGCGGCGCGCCAGTGGGGAGGCGGGCCAGCGGCTGACCAATGGACCGTAGGCGACAGCTAGGACGCCGCGGCAATCAGGGCCTCCCAGTCGTCCTTCGCCTGGCGGAGGTCGCTCTCGCCAACCAGCACGTAGTGCCACCGTTCAGACACGCGCTCGTCGGCACTGACGTGGTTCGCCCACCGCTGGGCGGCGTGGCGCTTGGCCTGGACGTTCTCGGTCTGGAGGTCGCGATCGGCCTTGGTCTCGATCACCCAGCGATCGCCACCGGCGGCAGCGAGGAAGTCCGGGTTGTACGTACCGCCATCCCAGCGGATCGGCAGGTCGTTGATGTGCAGGCGGGCCCACACGTCGAGCCGATCGGTGTCGTCGAGAAGGTTCGCCATATCGCGCTCGGTGCCTGAATCGAACCAGACCTGATCGAACAGCGAGCGCTGCCACCCGACGTACCCCACGCCCTTGCGAAAAGTCCCGAACCGGTTGCTGTCCGTGACCGGCCGGCCGTAGCGGACAGGCGTGAACTCGCGCAGAGCAAGGACTTCGTCGTAGCGCGGCTGGCTCGCGATGCGCTGCTGCTCTTGACCGATCAGCTGGATCAGTCCTGCCGCGGCGCGGTCGAGGTAGCCCGAGAGGATGGCCTCGGCTCGCTCACCAAGACCGGCGAGGAAGGCGTCGAGCAGCCGTTCAAGTTGGGCGCGCTGGCCCTTACGGGAGGGCACGACGGCCGACGCGAGGACCTGATCGGCGAGCCGCTTGACCGCGTCTTCGAGCGGGATCAGCGAGCCCGGGGACTCCAGCCGGTCGACAGTCCGTCCCGGCGAGAGCTCTGTGTGCCGTAGCCCGTCGAGGGTCTGCACGACGTGTGCGCTCAGGCGAATGCGGCGCAGCTCGTCAACCGGGTCACGCGCGAGTCGCTCCCCAAGCCGACGGAACGAGCCCGCGTCGGTGATGTCGGCGAGCGAGAAGTGGCTCTCGATGACGGTCATGCGGAGTTCCGGGAGCACGAGGCCGGGTGAGTCTTCGCGCGGAAACAGTTCCAGGACTTGTGCTTGAGCCTCGGCTTCGTGCTGACGTTCCTCGACCGTTCCGATCATCGGCTTGGCGTAGGTGATCGGGTCGCCGGACAGCACGAGCTCTGGCGTATGGGGCACGACTGCAACCGCCACCGGCTCCTGCTCGACGACCGAGACTTCCTGGCCCTGGGCGTTGCGGCGCAGGACGGCGCGCGTGCGGTGGTCGACGAACGCCTGGTTGATGACCTTGGCCTTCTTGAGCAGCTCCCCGTAGCGCTCGTGCGCAAGCACTTCCAGGGAGTCGAGCAACTCCCAGTCGGTGTAGGCGCCGAAGGGGAGGCGTAGCCCGCGGCCGAGGGTCTGTTCGGTCAGGATCTCGGAGATCGAGGGTCGCAGGGAGGCGATGACGTAGACGTTCTTGACGTCCCAGCCCTCCTTGAGCATCCCGACGGAGACGATGATTCGCACGGGGCTGTCGTCGTCCTCGACGCTCTGGAGCTTGGCCAGGTCCTCATCGGGCTTCTTGGAGTGCACGACCAACACATGCTCGGCGTACCGCCCGCCGGCAAATGACGCACTGCGGAGCAGCTCAGCGACCTCCTCGGCCTCGTCGATCGAGGGGGCGATGACGAGCATGACCGGGTTGACGGGCTTCGCGTCCGTCTCCTTGCAGTAGCGCTCGATCGCCTGGCGCTTGGCTTCGAGCAGACGCACGCCATCGAGGAGCTTCGTTGCCGCGTCGGTGCGGTCGTCCTTGCGTCCGACCAACACGGGAGTCTTGACCAGCCGATCGGCAATCGCGGCGGCGAGCGGGTAGCGGAAGATGATCTGGTCAGAGGGGGTCTTCTTGTGCGGTGTCGCCGTGAGGCCGATCAGGGCTCGCGGGGTGAGGTCGCGGACCGCGGAGGAAAAGCCGGGGCCGTAGTAGCAGTGGTGCTCGTCGGCGAAGACCACCAGGTCGTCCTGGGCGTCGAGATGCTCGTAGAACGCCCGGCCGAGGCCCTCCTGGAACTTGTGCGTCTTGCGCCCCGTTTCGGATGTTGGCTTCGTTAGCGCCTGCACCGTGAAGATGTAGAGCTTGACCTGGCTCGGGTCGTCCATCGCGCTGCGCGCGTCGGCGGTCACAAAGTTCTCCGACGTGATGACCGCCGGCGAGACCTCCATGCCGCCGAGGAGGCTCTTGGCGCTGCCCGGCGTGAAGTTCGTGACGGTCTTCTCCAGGATCGTTCGACCGGGCGTAATGATCACGAAGTTGCGGGCGCCTTGAGCGGCGAGGTACTCGATTGCTCCAGCGAGGATGAAGGTCTTGCCGACGCCCGTGGCCGAGTCGATGATCCCCTCGAAGGGGGCCCGCCGCTTGTCGATGTCAAACCATTGGCTGAGTTCGGCGGCGAGCGTCTCGACGGCCAGGGCGTTGGGCTCCCGCAGGTCCAGGCGCGAGCTAATGCCAGATAGGAGATCCTGGTCGACGAGCTGCATCAGTCCCCTAACGCTGAGCGCAGTGCGGCGTCGCGTTCCGGCGGCCTCGGGCTCGCGTCGCTCTCTGGCTGGCGGCGGGTCGCCTCCTGGTACTCAACCAAGAGGGATGCCGGAATCTTGCGAATCCGCGATCCGGGCCGCAGGTCTCTCAGAAGAGCGTTCGCTTGAGCGTCGACGCTTGTACCGCAGACGGCCAGCAGCTCGGCGTCGGGTAGTGCGCCGAGCAACAGGCGGATCACCGCCTCGTTTACGAGACCGTCGACCACCGCAAGCCTTGTCCTCCCCTTGCGCCCGCAGAACGGCGGCAGGCGCTCCAACGCGAAGCCGAGCTGCGCGGCGGTGGCCTCGGCCAGAGCGCTGTTGGTAGCCCAGTCCGCTAGCACCACGACCCCGTCGTCGTTGTCGAACATCGAAGCGGCCACATCGAGGACCCGACAGCCGCCGCCACCGCTCCACCCGACGAAGTCCGAGATTCCGCCCGTGTCCTCGCCGGAGATCACCGCGGTCAGGCGCGGAAGAGTGAACGTGTTGAGGGTGTCGAGGCTCCGCTCGATACCTACCCACCTCCTCCCCATCTTGTGAGCCACCGCTGCCGTGGTGCCCGAGCCTAGGAAGCAATCGAGCACGACATCACCTGCATTCGACGCGACGTGGATGATCCGCTCCAGCAGCCGCTCGGGCTTGGGAGTCGCAAACGGGGCGACGCCCGGACACAGGGCCTGGATCTCGCGCTTGGCCTCCTGAGAGTGTCCGACTTCCGTGTGCGGCCACCACGTCCGAGGGACGAGGCCGTCCTGGACCTCGTTGAGGTAGAGCTTGACTCCAGGCACGTTGTCGCCCCGTCTCCCGAAGTCGATGCGTCCTTCTTCTACGAGTCTCCAGAAGTCGTCCTCAGTCATCCGCCAGTGGCTCCCCGCGGGGGGTTGAACGACACGACCGGAGGGTGTGGCTACCGCGTACATGAGCCCGTCGTGGCGCTCCTCGGAGGCGAAGATGGGCCCGGTGCGCCACAGGCCGCGGGGGTCGTTGTCGGGGTTCTTGTAGGCGCTACGGCTCTTGTCATCTCGGAGCTGGAGATTGCGAACCCTCTTCCAGGCGCCCCCGAGCGGCGAGTAGACGAGTAGATAGTTGTGGCTGTTGGAGATCGCTGCGGCGTTGCTGCGGCCATAGAAACTCTCCCAGACCACAGTGCCGACGAACCAGTTGCGTCCGAAAACATCGTCCATGAGTGCCCGGCAGTAGGCCATCTCCGTGTCGTCCAAGTGCACCCACACCGACCCCACGGGGCTGAGCAAGCGGCGAATCTGGAGCAGTCGGTCGCGCATCATCGTCAGCCAGACCGAGTGCTCAAGCGCGTCGTCGTACTGCAAGAACGCTTGCTGCGTGTTGAACGGAGGGTCGAGGTAGGCGAGCTTCACGCCGCCAACAAACTCCTCCGCGAACTCCGGTATGGCGCCGAGAGCGGTTAGCGCGTTGAGCGCGTCACCTCGAATCAACAGGTTGTCGCGTGCGCGCGGGCTGGGATCACCAACGTCTCCGATGGTGCTGCCGTCGTGAAGCAGCCGAACCTCTGCGACGCGGTAGTCGGAGGGCGGCACCCATTCGTACGAGCCGTTCTCGTACGAAAGGAGTCGCCAGTCCTTGTTTGCCCACGTGAGCTCGAGTCGGCCGGAGTAGCGCTGGGGCAAAGGGGCGGATGGTCCTCGTCGCGGCCGCGTGGCGCGCTGAGCTCGTAGGAAAACACACCCCGCGGCGAGGTGCGGAGCCCCACCGCGCGCGGCGTTCGCTCCCCCGTGCCTCAGCGGCCGCCACCGACCCGGAGCCCGCGACTGCCAGCGGTCCGGGCCGAGGACCCGGTAGACCGCCGCGCCCAAACCCGGAGGACGGGCGGAGTTCGCCCCGGCGCTCCGAGCTAGCCAGCCGAATCCTCGCCGTGTTCGACGGGCTCGCGTAGCGTATGCGGCGCTAGGAGGCTCCCGACCCAGGCGAAGGCGTCGCGCAGGCGTGCCAGCGTCAGCCGGGCGGGCGCGCCGGCCAGACGGTCACGGTAGGCGGACTCGCCGTCCGGGTCCCGGCGGTTGCCGGGCGGTAGGTCGGCGAGGTTGCGCCACCGCCACTCGAAGGACACGAGCGGAGAGGTGAGCGGAGACGTGAAGCCGCTGTCGTCCAGCCGGAGGGCGTCGGACCACTGGTGGTGGACGCGGTTGCGCGCGAAGCGCACTCCTGCCATCACGTCGGCGCCCTCCACCCGCGTCCGCCAAGCCCAGCCGGGCTGCTTGTCCTTGCCCTCGGGCGCCCAGTGCTCGGCGATCCGCTCGTCCACGGCGACCGCCCAGTTCAACGCCTCGAACAACGGCAGGAACGCGCGGGCGTCGCGTCCCTTGACTTCCTGCTCGAAGCGTCGGACTGCCTGTGCGTAACCATCGAGCAGCAGCGTCACGGGAACGAACCGCTGTGCGGACACGCCTACCAGGATGCCAGCCCTGCCCGCTCACCGGCGCTCAGGGCGAGGCTCCCCCAGTGCTTGCATAGGATACTATGCAAAATGAAGTTTTGGGCAGATGCGGGCAACTCTGCGCTAGACTCTCTGGTCAGTGAGCAACCGTCCCCACCTGATAGGCACCCGCGTAGAGGCTGAGACCGCCGCGGCACTCGTGGCCGACGCGACGCGCCGGGACCTCACCGTCGCGCAGGTGCTGAGACGCCTCGTGCGGGCGCATCTGGCCGAGGCAGAAAAGAGCAGCGCCCGCCGGGAGGCGGGCGCTGAAGGAACTCGCAACGGGAGTCAGGAGGTCCGCCGTGCACCCTAGCTCACTGACCGGCGGTCAGGGCCTGCGGCCGAAGCACGCGACACGCGCCGCGACCATCGTGCGCGCCGCGTACGACCTGCGCGGCGAGGACTGGCCGGAGTGGACGCGGCCACCGTACCGGCCCGCCCCCGGTGGTGACACGCGCCATGCGCCTCGCCAGTCGCCGGTGGCTGCGTCGCCTGCGTGGCGCTGACCGCCGTCCGCTTCGCCGCGCCCGCCGCCGTGGCGCTGGCCGTCCCGGCGCACGCCGCCGCACCGCGCGCAGCACCCGCGCCGGCCCCGGCTCGGACGACGGCCCTGCACCACCAGGTAGCGACGGGCCGCATCTAGCCGCGCCCGTCGCCACGGGAGGCAAGGCATGACCGCGGTGCGCCATCCCGCGGTAGCGGTCGTGCCGCTCACGACGCTCGTTGCCGCACGGTCGCTCGCCGACCCGGCTCTCCATCCTGAGCGTCGCCGGGAGGCGGAGTGCGCCCACGCCGAGCTGGACCATCTCGTCAGGGTCGCGCTGGTGGCGGGGGGTGTGGCGTGACCACGCTCCACGTAGCGCTCACGCACGCCCAGCGTGGCCGCCCCGTCTTCCCGCTCCACACGCCCGACGCCGGCGGCTGCTCGTGCCGGCGTGCGGACTGCGCGAGCCCGGGGAAGCATCCCCGCGTCCGCCAGGGCCTCCATGCGGCCACATGCGACGACGCGACGATCCGCGGCTGGGCGGCACTGTGGCCTGACTGCCGCTGGGGCATGGTCACCGGCACGGCGTCCGGCGTCGCCGTGCTCGACGTTGACCCCCGCCACGGCGGGGCCGACTCCCTCCATGCGCTGGAGGCCGAGCACGGGGCGCTGCCGGCCACGCTCACCGTCCAGACCCCGTCTGGGGGGACGCACATCTACTGGCGAGACCCCCGCGGGCTCCGCCCGTCCGCCGGGGTCGTCGGCCCCGGGCTCGACGTTCGCGCCGACAGTTCCTACGTCGTCGCCATCGGCTGCGCCGGCTACCACGTGGATGAGGCGACGGCGCCCGCGGCGGTACCCGACTGGCTGCTGGTGCTCATGCGCGGCCGTCCCGCTGGGGCGAACGGGGGCGCCCCGGCGGTCCCCGACGCGATACCGGAGGGTGGCCGCCGCGCTGCGCTGCTGTCGCTCGCCGGGTCCCTCCGCCGCCGGGGCCTGACCGCCGACGAGATGGTCCCGTGCCTGCTCACGGTCAACGCGGGACGGTGCCGCCCACCGCTCCCCGGTAGCGAGGTTGCCGCGCTCACCGCCGACGCCGAACGGCGGTGGCACCCGGACGCGCCGCTGGCCGCCGGCCCGACGGCCAAGCCCGTGCAACGACCCGCGGCGCTCCGGCAGCCCGCGGCGCTGCGAGGAGACGCGCGATGAGTCTGCTCCCACGCATCCAGGTCAACGACCAGTACGGCTATGACCTGCTCGCCGAGGCACGGTCGGCGCTGACCGTGCGCGCCGACGAAGAGCGCGTCTACTCGCAGCGCGGCGCGCTGGTCCGTGTCCGCATTGACGCAGCCACCCCCCGGGTGGAGCGGCTGGGCAAGGACGCGCTGCTCGCCGTGCTCGACAGGTGCGCACGCTGGCACACCCTCAGGCCCGACCCCCAGACACGCAAGCCGGTGGACCACCCGGCGTCATGCCCACGAGAGCTCGGTTCCCGACTCCACGCGGACGCCGGGTGGACCGGGCTGGAAGAGCTGCGTGGGCTGCTGTCCGCGCCCGCGCTGCGACGGGACGGGACCGTGATTGGCACGCCCGGCTACGACGCGACATCCGGCATGTATCTCGCCGCGCGCGGGCTGCTGCCGCGCGTCCCCGAGCACCCGACCGGCCCGCAGCGGCAGACGGCGCTCAACCTGTTGCTCGACGCGCTCGCCGACTTCCCATTCGTCGACCAGTCCGACCGGGCGAACGCGCTCGCCCTGCTCCTCACGCCGTTCGTGCGCCCCGCGGTCACGGGGACGACTCCCCTGCACGTCGTATCCGCCCACCAGGCACGCGCCGGGAAGGGGAAGCTGATTGACCTTGGCGCGTGGATCGCTACCGGCGGTCCGCCCGCAACCGTGCCGCTCCCGGAGGGTGACGCGGAGGTCGCGCGAACGCTGCTCGCCGCACTGCTCGCGCAACCCGCCGTGCTCAAGTTGGACGAGGCGTCCCGGATCGACCAGCGGTCCCTCGCGAGCATGTTGACCGCCGAGGTCGTCGCCGGCCGGATGATGCGGACCTCCAGCGTCGCCGAGATTCCGAACACGGCGACATGGACGGCCGCGGCGAACAACCCGCGGATCGGTGGGGACCTGCCATGGCGGTGCGTGCACATCCGGCTCGACCCGGGCGTCGTGGACCCGTCAGCCCGCACCGGATTCAGGCACCCAGACCTCCTCGGCTGGGCCGACCAGCACCGCCCCGAGCTCGTGTCCGCGGTTCTCACGCTCTGCCGCGCCTGGTATGCGGACGGATGCCCCGCGTACCAGGTGCCCCCAATCGGCGGCTTTCAGGACTGGGCGCGCGTCGTCGGCGGGATCCTCGACCACGCCGGCGTCGACGGTTTCCTCGCCAACCGCCAAGCGATTCTCGCCGACGCCGCGAGCGACGACCCGTGGCCCACGCACGTCGAGGCACTCCTCACCCAGTTCGGCACCGCGAAGTTCTCCTCCCGGGACATCGCGGCGGCGCTCACCGCAGAGGAGGGCTCCGGGCCGCTCACATCCACATGCCCGGACGACCTGATGGACGCATGGGAACGCAGGGGCCGCGCCGCGTTCCTCGCGGCCTATGGCAACGCAATCGGGAGTGAGATTGGGCGGCGGCTCCGCGCTGATGGGCTGCGCCTCACCCGCGACGGGCGGGTGCATGGTGGGGCGCGCGCCTACCGCATCGTCGTCGATGCCTCTGGTGACGCTCTGGTGACGGTCAAAACGGCACCGTCACCACCACCGTCACCACGATTCGTCCCGCCACAGCGGGAGATTCAGGCCCTTGGTGACGGTGGTGATGCTGAAAACGAGTTCGTGGCGTCACGCGCGGGCGCAGGCTGGGGCACGCACGTGAGGGGGAACCCCGTTCTGGCGTCACCACCGTCACCAGAGGGGCCTAAGCCCAATGGTCACGGCGAATCTGGTGGTGACGGTGCCCCCGGGGACCGTCACCAGACCGTCACCAGAGAGGAGGGACCGTCACCAGAGGGTCCCTCGCCTTCGTCGCCCCCGCAGGCCTCAGCCGACAGCGAGGCCGTTGTCTCCCGCTTGCTTGCAGACGGGGACCTCGGTGCCGTGGAGGAGCCCGGCACTCCCGGCGCTTACGACGGTGTGGACGACCCGCAGACCGGCGGGTCCGTCCCTCCTGGCCAGTACACCGACGTGCAACCCGAGGAGGGCAGGTCGTGACCGACCGGGGTTCCGATTGGACCGCCCACCTGGACGAAGCGGCGGCCAGCCTGCGTGGCTGCTGCGATTTCTGCGGCATCCGACTCCACGGGGCGGCAGCGCTGTACCCGACACGCCCGTTCGCGTCCACCCCGTGGAATCACCCGGCGCTGCGTGACGCCCTTCTCACCTCCGGGGTCGCGGTCGTCGTGACCGACTCCGGGGGGTGGGCGGCATGCCCGACGTGCGACCGGCTCGTGCGGTCCGGTCGCCGTGACGCGCTCGCCGCCCGCGGCGCGAAGCGCGCAGCGAAGCGCTGCGGGTTGCCGCTCCGCCGCGCCCAGCGCCACGTGCGCGCCGGACACGACCTGTTTTGGGCTCATCGTGACGGGCCGCCGAGCTGGGACGAGGAGCCCTCGTCGTGACCGCCGCCCGGTTCGACCTCGCTGCCCTCCTCGCCGCCACCGAACTTGTGCGCGACGGCCACGGCCGCCTGGAGCTCCGGTTCCACTACCCGGCCAGCGAGACCGGCGAGCCGGTCCTCCGCCGCGTCGTCCGCCCCCACCTCATTCACACCGCGGGCGGTCAGGTCCGGACGTTCACCTGCGCCTGTATCGCCGCGTCACCCGCCCCCCGCGCCCACCACGCCACCACGGAGGAGCACCGCATGACTGACCCTCTCACCCGCACCGCCGCCGCCCACGCCGGGGTTCTCTGCGGCGAGCAGGCCGGGGCACGCCTCCTCCTCCACCACCTGCACGCCGCGGTCTCCGCCTATGACCGGGCGGTCGCCCTGGAGTCCAGCAGGCGACGCGACACCATCGCGCTGTTGGAGACGCTGTTCGACCGCGGCCCCCGGCCACTCTCCGCCGCCGAGCCCGCCACCTTCACCGCCCTCACAGCCCGCCTAGACCGCCAGCAGGACGCCCGGGTCGGCCGCCTGGACGCCGAGACCCGCCTCTCGGAGGTCGTCGCCGACGTGGCCTGCGGGCCCGGCGACGCGCTTCTCCGCCACGCCCGGCGGGAGCAGACGGCATGAGCGCTGACAGCTACCAGGCCGGGTTCGCCCGCGGCAAAGACGACGCCCTCGCCCACAGGCCGCAGGCCCAGCCGGGCAGGGACCTCCTGTCCGCCGACGACGGCTACATCCAGTACTGGCTGCACGGCTACCCGGCCGGCTACCAGGCCGGCCAGGCCGAGCGGCGTGCCCGTGAGACGGCCGTCGCATGACCGACTCGCCCACCACCACCACCACCGATAGGAGCACCACATGACCCAGACCCCCACCCTGCCCGCCGACCTCACCAAGACGGAGGAAGTCGCCGCCCTCCTCCATGAGCGCACGTCCGGGGACGAAGCCGAGTTTGTGCGCCGCGCCTGGCAGTGGGCGGGCCGCGTCGCCAGCACCCGGCAGGACGCGGAGACCGCGTACTTCGCATGCCTCGCCGCCGGCGGCGTCACCCCACCCGCAGCCCCCGAGCCCAAGCCGGACCCCGAGCAGGCCACTCCGGAGCAGGCCACTCCCGAGCAGGCCACCCCCGAACCGGAGGCGGACCCCGACCCCGACCCGGAGCCGGACGCGCCGGACACCGACGACGACCCCGAGGCCGCCCAGGCACCCATCGCGACCCCCGACCATGAGCCGCTCCCAGACGCGCTCACCGCACGCCTGGAGGCCCTCACCCGTCGCGTCGAGGCGGCACCCACCACCACCGCCGCGGCCGTCCCAAAATGGGACCCCGACGAGCAACCCACCATCACCGGGCAGGTCGCCCTCGCCGAGTGGGCGGACCTCCGGCAGCGCGGCGGGGCCGTCCGCATCCTCCTCCTCCTCACCTCGCACGGACCCGTCGAAATCTGGGCCTCGTGGCAGCAGCTCGCCGCCCTCCTCCGAGCAGCAGAACTCGGTCACGGCCGGACCCTCCAGCCCGGCGACCTCCTCGCAATCCGAGCCGCCGGAAAACAGCGCATCGGGAAGTCCCGCAGCCCCAGCCGACTGTTCACGCTGGTCATCGAGTGGGCGTCATGAGCGAGAGCGCAATCCGCGCAAAGCCCGGGTACACGCGGGCTGGGAGTGCACGCCCCCTCCACCCCTTGGCGGGGGCGACAGGTGCCCGCCGTTCTCACGTGGCCCCAGCCCGGGCAGGCCAGACCCACCGCCAGGGCCACCTTACGGCCCCTTCGGGGCCTTCAGGATGGCCCGTGGCGGGACGGGCGGGCACCCCCGGGACCGGGGGACCCGACGCCGAACGGCGGGCAGCCACCGAACCCGACGCGGGGAGTGGAGAGGGATGCACACCCAGCCACGCGACTATCGGGTCGTTGTCGCGGGTGGGGTGTGAGCGGTGACCGGTGAGTGGGCGGTCGGGGCGGGGCCGCCGCCGGGGCCGCCGCCGCCGGGGCCGCGGGTGGGGCCGCCGCCGGTGGGGCCGCCGCCGCCGGGGCGGGTCGGGTTCCGCGTCGAGGGCGATCCTGTCAGCCAGGGCAGCATGGCTTTTTACGGCGGCGGGCGGGTGGCCCATGGGAGGCCGGCTCATGCTCGGGCGCTCGCGGTGTGGCGGGCGGCGGTCGGGGAGGCGGGCCGTGCCGCGATGGTGGCCGCGGGCTCCGGGTTGCTTGAGGGTGCGGTCGGGGTGGAGGTCGTGTTCTACGTCGAGCGTCCTCTGGTCCACTTCTCCGGGCGGCGGCGGTCGCATCCGGTCCGGGCGGACGCGCCGACGCTCAACGCCTCCAAGCCTGACCTGGACAAGCTGGTCCGGGCGCTTCTCGATTCGCTTACGGCCGTCGTCTGGGTCGACGACGGCCAGGTGGCCCAGGTGACCGCGACCAAGCGGTATGCGGCGCCTGACCCTCTGGGGGCGCGCGTCGCCGTGTGGGCGCTCGCCGAGGGGACCGCCGCCGACCCTGCCGTGGTGACGCTCGATGTTGGCGAGGGGGCGCGGTAGGGCGTGCGTCTTCTGGTTGCCGAGGAGGTCGCCGCCATGCTCAGGGTTGAGCCGGCGACGGTTCTGGAGTGGGCGCGCGCCGGGACGCTTCCTCACGTCCGGCTTGGGAGGTCCGTCCGGTTCTCGGAGCCTGAGCTTCAGGCGTGGATTCGCGGGCAGCTCGCGGAGCGGTGGCCGGGGTGCGCCGCCTCTTCGGACACCTGACCGCGGTCCCGGCGTGGGTGCGGACGATGACCCCGCAGGAGCAGTCGCGGACGCTGGCGACCGCGAACGACCAGTCCGAGCTCGATGCGGTGGAGCGCGCCCGGCACTTCCACCAGCACGTGCAGCGCTACGGCGGGCCGGGTGACGGTCACGGCCGCGGCCAGGAAGGCGGTGTCCGCCAAGCGGAGCGAGAGATGGGCTACTCGCACGTGACCGCAGTTCGCTACCACACGGTCGGGCGTCTCGTGGATACCTTGGAAAGTGGTCAGGAGCTGACCACTTTCTCCGAAGGCGGCCTGCTTGGGCGCTTCGAGGCGTTGCACGAGATCGCGCAGGCGCCCGCCGAGGCGTGGACGCCGCTCGTTGGCGCGCTCATCACCGAGAAGTGGCGGGTGTCAGACGCGAAGAACCGAGCCAGGACCGCCGGGGAGGTCGTGGACGCCATCCCCACCCGGCACCGCTCGTGGCTTGACCCTGCCGTCACGGTCAGCCGGTGGCTCGTGACGGGTGAGCCGACACCGCGGGCGGTCGCCGCCCTTGTCGCCGAGGTGGAGCGGTGTGAGGAGATGGTCTGCGAGCACACGCCCGGCGAGGTCGAGGCGTTCCGGGCGTGGCTCTCCGAGCGTGGCGCCGAGCTCGGGCGCCTGGAGGTGATGGACCGCCGCCACCAGGTTGAGCAGGCCGCCACCCGAGCCAAGCCGAAACCGTTTCCGGCCAGCGATCTGCTTGACCGGGCGGAGCACCTGTACGAGGTGTCGCGCGCCGTGTTGGCTTGAGCCAACACGTTGGGGTCGGCGACCTCCTCGACAAGGCCGGGCACCTGTACGAGGTGTCGCGCGCCCCGCCTTGGCGCTTGTGGCAATCAGCACAAGCGCCAAGGGGGCGCCCGTGGCTCCCGGACACGCCGTTTTTGCCGTTATCGGAGGGTCAATCCGAAGGTGGCGGTCCTAATCTCCCTACGTGACGGGCTTTCCGGGGATGGTGCCGCGCACGGTGCCTCCCAGGGTGCTCGCGGGGTCCCCGTTCGGGCCGGTCTGGAGGTCGCCTGCGAAGGCGTCTGCGATGAGCGCGGCGTCCGCGGCGCGCGGCGCGTAGTGCGCGTACACGTCCGTCGTTCGCTGGTTGGCGTGGCCGAGCCAGTTGCGCAGCCTCCACAGGTCGACTCCGGCAGCGGCGCACCTGGTCCCGAACGTGTGCCTGAGGTCATGAAAACGCAGGTCGCGCAGCCCGGCCGCCTTGAGCGCCAGCTTGTACCGGCGGCGCAACGCCGAGCCGTCGAGGTAGCTGCCGGACGGGCCGACGAACACGAGGTCGTCGGGGGCGGTATGCGTGGCCCGCTGGCCGAGCTTGGCGAGCGTCTGCGCGACCTCCGGCGCGAGCGGCACCGTCCGCCCCTGGCCGGACTTCGGCGCGGTGCGCGCGTCTCCCGCGTACGACTCGACCACGCGGACGGAGGAGGCATTGAAGTCGACGTGCCGCCACCTGAGCGCGATGAGCTCGCCGCGGCGCAGCCCCGTCAGCGCCGCCGTCAGAAAAACCGCGGCGTCCTGCTCGCCGGCAGCGGCACGAACGAGCGCGTGGACCTCCTCGACGCCGAGCACGTCGATTCCGGCGGCCGCGTGGGTCTTGGGCTTGGCGACTTCGGCGACGGGGTTGCCGGACAGCTTGTAGCGCGCGACGGCGTACTGCATGAGCCCGTTGAGCAGTGTCAGCACCTTCACCCGGGTGCGGTTCGAGAGCGGCCGGCCGGTCTTCGCCGCCGTCATCTGCCGTTGCCACCGCTCGACGTGAGCGGCCGTCACGTCCTCAGGGGCGGAATCGCCGAACTCCGGGAGGATGTGCGCGCGCAGCACGCTCCGGTAGTCGCGGAGCGTCGACGGCTTGGTCTCCTTGTCGCGCTCCAGATGGCCGAGGTACTCGGTGGCCAGCGCGTCCACCGTCCGCCCCGTGCGCACGAGACCGGCCAGGGTGCCGTCGTCCGCCTGGCGGAGCGTGTCGCGCAGCCACGTCTCCGCGGTCCGCTGGGTGTAGTGCCCGGCGGGCGGACGGCCACGCTGCGACCACGCCGGGCCGATACGACGATGCACGTGCCGACCGTCGCCGAGGCGGACCTTTGCCCTCCACACCGGTCCGCGCTTGCCCTCATGCCGGTAGACGTGGCCGGTCGCCTGGCCGTGATGGTCCTGCACTCGGGGTCCTCCTCCGCGGGCTTGCTGTGACGGCTAAGCCTACGCCTGTCTCGCGGCAGATTCGCGGCACGGTGGGAGGTGGAGCCGTCACCGCGAACGGCTACAGTGACGGATATGCAGGTGATTCTTGAAGCGGACGACGGGGGTCGAACCCGCGACCTTCGGCTTGGGAAGCCGACGCTCTGCCAGCTGAGCTACGTCCGCGCGAGAACGGCGAGTCTATCCCGTGGTCCTGACCAGGGAGAACGCGATCCCGGCCCGCTCGAGACGCTCGCGCAGCGCCGGGCCCATGGCCTGGGCGGTCGTGACCTGACCGGCCGTCTCGGGCAGCGCGTCCTGGGCGAGGCAGAGTCCTGACTCGGCGAGCATCTTCGCCGTGTCGCCGTAGCCCGGGTCGCCGCCCTCCACGTCGCAGACGACCTCCCGGCCACCGCCGCGGCCGCGGAAGCGCACGCGGAACCAGCCCTTCTCGCGCTGCTCCGCGCTCGGGCCGGCGCCGCTCGGGCGGAGCTTCAGCAGCAGGTCGCGGGCCGGCGGGAGCTGGGCGAGGGTCGCCAGCCCGGCGATCCCGGCCGCCCCGCCCAGCGCCACCGACAGGTGCTTGACCGCGACGAAGTGCGCGTAGGAGAAGTCGGGGCCGTAGCGCGGCAGGGCCCGGGCGGAGCGCGTCACGACCTGCGGGTCGATCGTGGGCATGGGCACCGCCCACCCGTCCACGAGCGACTCACGGCGCGGCCGGGGCTTGATGCTGCGGACACG
>JAABUW010003179.1_pt1 | contig 23725 bp, 30 predicted proteins | sample 5560081 | NCBI WGS metagenome assembly JAABUW01 (sample SAMN10711882, study PRJNA513363) | rock metagenome | isolation source: Antarctica rocks | place: Antarctica: Victoria Land, Knobhead sud | reverse complement strand
ATCTGATCTTGTTGTCTTGGACTAGATGTCAAGCTGCTTCCCTGCAAATTTTGCTTTCCCTGCCTACCTGAAGATTATTGCTAAACAGATTGTGGTGACTGTCTCAGCTTTGCCATTTTGGCTGCAGCAACACAGCAGCTCAGCAAGAACAGAGCTCATAAAGTGCCATTGAACATGCTACTGTTGACGTTGCAGAGGCAAAACGACGAGGCTTCCCAAGCAGACTGCAGGACGCAGCAATCACAAACAGCTAGACAGCTTGTCATTTGCTGGGAATCTTTTTGTTGATGTCTCACCCTTCTGTTGCTGTTGCTGCAGCAACACAGTGACAAGGCAGCCCAGGCAGAGGCCAGGGTGCAGGAGCAGCAGAGCGCCGCTAGGGAGGCATTCCATCAGGCCAGTGCCCATGCCAGGTCTGCACAGCAGGCTGAGGCACGCTGTCAGGTGTTGGAGCAGGCCATACAAAGAGCGGAGCGCAAGGCTGAGAGCACTGCACATGTACAGCAGGTGAGGATTCAATGTCTGTCTGATCTGTGGTCAGTCTGATGTGCTGGTAGCATCATGTGACACTGGATGACTCAATGCAGGTCTGTGGGTTTGCAAGTAGCTCACATGCTTTTGCATGTATTGCACCTTGTGTAGTATTGTCAACGTTGTACAATGTAGTCTGTATGTGTACAGGAGGTGCTGGATTTGCAGCTGGCTGTGCAGATGCGGGATGATCATCTGGCAGAGTGCCAACGCCAGTCTGACCTTGATCAGCAGCAGATTGATGACCTAGAACGGCAGCTTCTCATGCAGGTGCTGACAAGTAGCATACTCTGAAGACCTATGTCCCGCCTGCCATGCCTGCATGATCAGCATGCCCAGTCTCAGCTGTCATCCGTCTGAAAGTCCAAATTGTATTGTCAGCCAGCAAGATCTGAACAACAGCTGGTGCTGTGATTCCAACTTATGCTGCCATTGACACCAATGTCAATGTTCCTTGCATGTTCGCTGTCTTGATGATTGCGTAATGCCATCATGTAGGCAGCCGATGAAGAGGAGTTAGTGCATCTAGAGAATTTGCTGAGTCAGTCACAAGCTGCTGAGGCAGAGGCTATAAGGCAAGCAGGAGAAGCCACCCAGAGGCTGTCAGCAGCCTCTGCCCAGCATGTCTCTCAACTGGAGTCTGAGTTGCAGCAGGTATGCGTTGGATTCTTTAGATGTATTGATGATGATGCAGTGTCTGCATACATATGTGGAGTGCATTCTCAAGGCTGAAAGCAATGCAGGAAATTAGTCTGCAGGGTGTAAAAAAGGTCAAATGTATTCATGATGCCTTGCATGGTAAAGATAAACCATAAATTACAAGACACATGATTCCAAAAGCAGCTGGTATAAGCCATACACATTGTTGCAGGCCAAAATGCAGTTGCAGCGGCTGCAAGAGCAGATGAAATTCCTGACAGAAGAGCGAGATACAATGGCAAGCACACTGGAGGCTAAGGAAAGTCAGCTGCTGGGCCTGCAGGCGCAAGTCGACTTGTTGAGAAACCATAACAGTGAAACTGAAGCGTGGCTCACTAGCATGTGATGTAGTCAAAACTGACAGTTGCAGGTGCTGGCAAATCAGTCAATCTCCAAGCAGCTGGTGCCCAACACCAATATAAAACATTTGTTATGAAGGCATCTGCAATTACTTGTCTGGTCAGCACTTCTGAGCATTCATTGACAAGCTGGCTCCTCAAGATGTGAGATCTGCTGAGTCCTGAGGGGCTGCTGCACCATCTTCCTGTGTGACAAGGGTTTGTATTTGTAGGAATGTCAGTCTACTAGAGGCTTCCAGCTGTCTGTACAGTGAATATCACTTGCAGCTTGCTATGCAACATCCAGCACATGAGACCGGGGAGAGTCTTTGCATGACCACTGTTTGACTACATTGCTTGCAAAGTTGTGCGATGCACAGCCCTATTCATCCTGTCCGCCAAATAAGAACATGAGTCACTTGCATGTTTATCCAAGCATGGATATTTTCATGCCACCACTCAGTGTGCCCTCAACCCAGATATTGGTAACTGGCAAGTCTTGTCATAATGCTTAAGCCACATGCCGTGATCATTTATTACGTGCATGCATGCAAGCAATTCTGGGCATTCAGCTCAACATGCCCACCTGACTATTTTCAGTGAGCGACCAAACACAGGAGCTAAGATCAGGCCGTACATGTATGCAGGGATACATGGGGACTGTTGTAGCAGGGGACCTGAATTGTCCGCCTGACAGCCTGGAGATGCACATCTTCAAAGCCTTGCTTCCTGACTTGCATGATTGCTGGCTAGAGCAGCATCCAGAACAGCCTGGTTACACATCCAATGCAGCTGACAACACCTTCACCAAACCAGGCAAGCTTGCATGTTGGACAGTTGAGTGCTGATCAGGTGGAGTACTTGAGCAAGCTGACATAGCTTAGTGAATGTAGTAAAACAACTCTTATTGGATCGCCTAAAGCCCAGTGCATCCTACTGCTGCTCCTCTCAAATCCATAGTGAGCTCTGAAACCAGCAACTGCTTCCAGAGCTGGCTGCAAGGAGAGAATGTGCCACATTTCGACCCTTCTGTGTTTAAGCAACTTAAAGAGGACAACAGTATGCCAACCAGCATCAAGTCAGCACCCTTGATTGCAATGCAACATGGTGCAAAGCACACATATATTTTATAATGACACACGTGTATTGGCCATTGTGTTGGCTTGCCAGACGCGCAGTACGGCCGTCTTGCCAATGTCATTGGTGCATCATAATGAGCGTCTGTGGCATACTATGGCACTGCGTAGGTGGAGATCCTCCTAGCCGCATTGACTATGTTTGGGTGTCAGGCAAGCCAGTCGGGGCAAGAGTGACTATGCAGAGAGCACACAAGAGCTGTTCTTATTCAGATCACCTAGGAGTTGAAGCTGTGTGCACATTTGAGGAAGCATGTACTGGCAGGTGCGTCTGGGTGTCTCAAATTGATAGAACTGCAGGCTGTCTAGTCCTGACTTAAATTCTTATGAGGGTACAGACTGTCACGGCAAGCATTGCAGCATAAAATTGACAGCTCAGACATTGCAGACATGGTGCTGGGTGTTGTATGGATGTATAGAGACCTGCTGATCAGCTCTGTTTCTTATCTCGTCATGAGCAAACTCCGAGTTGAGGTGCCTGCGCGGTGATAACTGGCGTCTCAGCGACTTGTAATGCCGTAAAGTCATATGATGCTTGCTGGAATGCAGACATTTGACTGCAACCGCTCGCGAAATCATTGGAAAGCACCCTCAGCTGTTTGTGGCAGCCCAAGGCATCATGCAACAATGTGAGTATTACATGTGCAGCCAAACCTGCCTGGTTTGCTTAAGCAGAGAGCTTGAGTTTGGATTGCAGCAAATTTCACATGTCAATGGTTGCACAGCTCAATACCTTTATGCTGGTCTGTTCAATGCAGGATCTGATGTACGCTTGCATGCCATTGATACCCTCTTCTTGCTTGTTATCACAAGTTATAGCCATGGCAATGTGCAAGATCTGCAGATGCTGCCTTATGGTCAATCACGCTGCATGCAGGTGCTGATAGGTTCCAAAGTTCGCGCAAACGCTGGGTGCTGCTTGCTATGTGGTGCGCCTTCGCTGCAGTAATGCTTTTTGCTGTTGCAGTTGCATTCCCATGGTGGCATTACCACAGGGCAGCCTTACCTGTAGTGCTATGCATTTTCGCTGTGTCTTGTGCTGCAGCTCCTGTCAGCTTCATCCTGGGCTTTGCTGGATTTGGTAGCATTGCAGCAGCAATAAAAGAAGATGTGCAACATCTACAGCTTTGCTTATCACCATGTACACCATGACTGTAAAGGACGCCGCTGTAATGGATGCCTTTGACCATGTATTTGGCATGCTGCACGTGAATCGCCACGTGAGCTTTGCATTTCCGGATTCGATGGGATAGCAAGACAATATATCGCAGACAGTCTTGCGCTCCCAAGTTTGAGCGGTAGCAGCGCCATGCCGCACTTTCGCTGTCAGCCTATCTTGAGCCAGAACCAGCAGTGCGGTCTGCACAGACCTGCAGGTCTGTCCGGCCAGGCATGGGCACGATACCTGCAGGCAGGCAGTGCAGCCAACCTGCACAGATTACGACACTCTTTGCCAAAGCGTGTTAGGCAAAGTCAGCACTCTTTTGTGTTGTTTGCATCAGCTGCACCAGCACAGACAGCTTCACGTCGACCGAAAGCTACAGCAAACACAGACAGTGAACTTCTCGACTGCGTCATCGTTGGAGCTGGCATTTCTGGCCTGACGTTGGCACAGGCTTTTGCGTCTGAACATTCTGGTACAGTCGCTAAAGTCATCATCACTGAGGCACAAGATCGAGTAGGAGGCAATATCACCACGAAGAAGTCAGATGGTTTCCAGTATGAAACTGGACCAAATAGCTTTCAGCCAAGTGATCCTGTCCTCAAGCTAGCCGTAAGTTCGAAGTCATCTCTGCACATTTCCTGCACTGTGACAGTCACAGATGTCTGCATGCATGTACTACAAGTGTTTTGTCTGGTTTCAGAGCCGTATGTAAGTGCGCAAAATCAACCAGACAGTCCCAACCTGCAAAATGTGATATCAACCTCAGGTGGATGTTGGCATTGCAAACGACATTCAGTACGGCAACCCAAAAGCACCACGCTTTGTTTTCTGGGAGAAGAAGCTGCGTCCCACACCCTCTGGACCCGATGTCCTGACCTTTGATTTGCTGAGCATTGGGGGCAAGCTCAGAGCAGGCATGGGTCTCCTGGGTCTCAGGCCCAAGATGCCAAGTCAGCATCTCATGCTCGCCGGCACTCACCTGCCCATGTTTTGTGTAATGTTTGTATTGCTGATTGGAGCACATTGACCCTTTGGCATCCTTTTATAGTCCCAGTAGGAACACGAATGCTACATATCTTGACCCCCAAAACTTCTTCAAAGCCTTTTGTCATATATGGATACATTGTGAATGACAACATGGTTATTACAGATGCATGTGTCACACTCTGTTGCAGCACACACTTGACTGCTTCTCCTGTACAGGCAACAGCTAGTCCAGTCTGTATAGCCATTACAAATGTTCATCCTGACAGGTACAGAATCAGGTGCTGTTCAATGAGCTTGCAGAGTGGGTCATGACTGTTTTGTGTGCTGTGGCATGCAGATCAAGAGGAGTCTGTAGAGCAGTACGTGCGCCGCAATCTAGGTAAGGAGGTGTTTGAGCGCCTGATTGAGCCCTTCTGCTCAGGCGTGTATGCTGGAGACCCATCCAAGCTGTCCATGCAAGCAGCCTTTGGCAAGGTACCAGTGCACTCAAAGTATCACCCAAGTTGCATTGCTGTCCCACTGTATTGCCACCTGCAGGTATGCTAGCAAAGCCTTCTGTAACATTTTCCCATTAAGATGGCTGACTCCTGCAGCACTCCTGCAGCACAACTACTTCTGCAGTGCATTGTGGCAAGCCAGGCAGTTGAGTGTAGGCCTGGACAGATGCACTCCATATTTGCCTGATCATTCTGCAAGCAACAGCATGTTTGTATGAGCAACATATGACCAGGGCCTTCTGATGCACACACCTCTCACTTGCATCTTCATTGCGCCAGACTGATTGCAACCCTGCATGTTCGTCTCACAAAGTTGCAGTGCGTCCACTCGATTACATGTCCAATGCAGATCACAGCACTTGAGAAGTCAGGAGGCACAATTCTAGGTGGGGCCATAAAGCTGATAAGGGACAAGAAGAAGAATCCAGGCCCTCCTAGGGACCCCTCTCTGCCCCCCAAGCCCAAGGGTCAGACAGTGGGATCCTTCACTGGGGGGCTCAGAATGCTGCCTGAAGCTATTGCACACAAGATGCACAACAAGCTAAGGTTGGTGCCAGTTGTGAACTTGCCACCATTTTCACTTTTCACTTGTCAAGTTGCCAGGTCATGACTACAGCTATCAGAAGGGAATGCAAGACTGCACAGATGGCCATAACTGCATACTTGCATAGGGAGCATCTTTGTACAAGTACTTCTTGGAGTCTGACGGCTGCATCTCATTCCATTGTGTCAGGCTTCAGTCTGTCATGTCACGCCTGTTGTTTCCAACCACAATGCTGCTGCCATGTGCCGCTCGCTTGTTGGCAGCCACGCCCAGATCTCAGACACACCTGGAGGGTACCTAGCGAACAAATCTGGGACACCTGCATAGTGAACACATGAATGGATACATCATTGCCTGCAGATCATCTGCTGATGCTGTTCCAAGAGCTTGCATCAGTGGTTACTGCTGTCATACAGCAGCTGCGTAAGTGTTAATCATGGAACAGTTGAATATGACCAAAGTCCTGTCTTTGGAACTCATCACCAGAGTCAACAGGGACTCTTCTGGTGAGTCCCTGTCAGACAACAACTGGGGAAGTGGTCTTCAAACCATGTGACGACACATGTCAGCCTTGTGCAGGACGAGTTGGAAGCTGCAAAGCGTGAGCAAGAACAAAGATAACACCTTTGCTCTGGTGTATGACACCCCGGATGGCCAGAAGCAGCTCAAGACCAAATCAGTTGCCTTGACAGTCCCAGCCTACATAGCAGCAGACCTGCTCCAAGACCACTGCACAGCTGCTGCAGACAAGCTCAGAGGCTTTGACTACCCTCCAGTTGGTGCTGTCACCCTCGCATATCCTATGTCCTCTATCAGAGATGACAGGAAAGACAAGCAAGGGGAGGTGCCAGGTACAGTACACTGAACATAACAATAGTAATAACAACCATTTCTACGTTTTCCGGCTCATGATGAGCTAGGTATGTGCAGGACATACCTACTGGACTTACATGCTGCGAAATATCTGCCCTCTAAGCTGCATACATTAGGTCATGCGTATGAACACACATCCGTCACAAACCTGTCTCGTGCTGTGCAGCGCTAATGCTTGTATACTGTTTGGCCCTGCAGCAGGATGGTGCTTGCAAAATCTTTGACATGCTTTGAGCATGATCCTGTGTTGCTGTACCGTGTGTGATGTTGCAGACAACCAGCTTCTCTTTGGTCATTGTTTTGATGAACGCCCATCATGGGCTTTTAGGAGAGATGTTTGCCTGCATTGTTAGAGCGTATAATCTTGCAAACAAATTGAGTGGCAATGCCGCAGTGTGACGTATTGCCTGATGCAGTAAGATTATCTTATGCTGGCTTATCACCTGATCACATTCAAGACTGAACGCAGCACAAGGCCTGTGTTTGAAGTTGGATTTGGCAGGTTGAAACAAATGCGCAAGGCTCTGCTCAGCCACACATGCACAAGCGTCAGCTTGATATCGTTGTGGCCTGTGTGTATGGCTTCACAATAACTGCAGCTAGGAGCCACCAACACGGCACATTGTAGAAACGTCTGTGTGTTCAGGGTTTGGTCAGTTGCATCCAAGGAGCCAAGGCATCACAACGCTAGGCACCATCTACAGCAGCTCAGTCTTTGAGAACAGGGCGCCCAAGGGACAACACCTTGTGCTCAACTTCATTGGCGGTGCTACCAACAGAGGCATTGTGGATCAGTCTCATGAAGAGTTGGTCTCCCAGGTAACCATCTTGCTTCCAGCATCTTGCTTCCTATATCATCTTGTTCACAGAGTCATCTTGCTCACAGCTTCACTCTCAAGTAGACCCCAGAGGTGTTTTTCCCGCTCGTTGCATTAGTCTCATCTACTGCTGGCCTCACAGAACTTTGTCTATGGGGTCAGCTTGTGTGCAAGCAGCTGGTGCCCCAAGAGCTCAACCTAGGGTTCAGCATGTACCAGCATGTACAGCTTCCATTAGTCATATGCATCTTTTGCACTCTGTATCTTGGCTGTTCATGGATCGATGCACATGCTGACCTGACCGTGCATTGCAAGCAAAGCAGTCCTGACCAAGAGTGAAGCATACTTCCAAAATCTGACTTGGAAGACCAGTCAGAGGAGTTGTGCACAAGCATGCATGTGGTGTAACCCTCCTGTGAGTTAGTTTGTGCATTTGTAGGTTGACAAGGATCTGAGAGTGATGCTGGTGAAGCCTGATGCCCCTGCCCCCAAGACCATCGATGTCACAGTTTGGCGCAGAGCCATTCCCCAATTCAACATTCACCACCTGGATGACGTTCAGGTAGGCGCTGTGCTGGCACTGCTGCATGCGACATCTGTATCTGCTGTCTCCTCCAGCTCTTGTTTCTTGTGCAAGCAACTGTGTGCAGCGCTGTAAGATAATCATCAGCTGCTTGTAGACTTTCAAGTCTGTGAGTTCGTTGACACAAGATACCTGTGATTGCATCAACATGTGAAGAGATCATGTGGCAAGTCAGATCCATTGCCCCGTGGTCATGTTGGATGATGCAGCGCTGTTGTGGAAAAGTAAGCAGCTCAGCAATCATTCGTTGAATGAATACAGGAATTGAAAGAGGATTTGGTGAAGCAAGGCTGGAGCGGCTTCTACCTTGGCGGCAACTATGTCTCTGGTAAGCTTGCTTCACGCAAAATGCCGTAAGATTTTAGTAGGTTGCATGCTCATGCTGCCACAGCATAGCGCATGTCACAACCTTGCTCTCTGTCGATTGTACCTGCAAAGCCAGACTTCAAATGAGGCGGTTTGTGGGTTGTGCGGCGAGCACATGCTGTATGACATGGCCTCGCGAACTTCAATGGGTCCTAATCATCATTCTCTTTTTATTATTTATTTTCATATAGTACGTTACTGTCTAGGAGTGAAGTCAGCTGTGACTCTTCAGACATTCTGATTTCACAGCACAGGTGAATGTGATGTGCAACTCAACCAAGCTGGTCATATTTTAGACATGTGCACTCAGCAACACGACTCATGTTGAGTGAATGATGTGTGAGGTGACTACTGCAGGAGTTGCACTGGGTAAGTGTGTAGAGTATGGCTACACAATGGCAAAGGAGGTTGCGCAGTATCTGGAAAGCGATGGAGCAGCTGGATACATTTCAGGCCCCCAGAAAACACAAGATGAATCTTTCTACCAAGGAGAAATTCCAATCACAAACGGCAGTGGAAACCAGCGGAGCTGAGACAGCTTTAAAGCTTGGTTGAGCATATGCATCAACTGTGTTCAGCTGTGGCAAAGGCGTGACTATCACACAGATGAGCAAGCTACACTAGTAATGGTAGCAAACTAGGAGTAGGCATTGACTTGGCTTTAGTTCTTTTCCCTAGCATTCCATATGCGTTAGCATTCCATATGCGTCATATGAAGTCATTAGGAACAGATGGTCACATCTTATGTCAATCTTATACTCATGTCGATTGTGCACTCTGCGATAGTCCAAGATGTTGATGTTGTACATTGTGACATACTGCCAGTCTGAAGATACAATTTCAAGCAAGTGAAAGAGGCATGCATGGATACCATAACATATGGATAAGCTTACCAGCTGCTACACCAAAAGGTGGTGCCATTTGAGCTGCCCCGGCACAACGAAGACCCTTGCCAGAAAGGATGCTCAGGGTCAGACAGAGAAAGAGAGAAGTTTCACAGCAGGGATGCCATATACAGCCACGAAGCAAGTCTTGTCTACCAGAGAGCATCAGTAAGGACCTGATCCTCAATGGTCGACGCTTCATCTTCTCAAGTGGTCAATATGAGTGCTAAAGTCGTGAGTTGCGGTGTCACCCCTTGAACAGAAAGCGCGATTGCTCTTCGTGCGACATCAGACTGCCGCCGAGTTCAGCTGACTGCGAAATAGGTGTCTGCACAGGTGGATGTCAAGAGTGCTATGCTTGACCTGAAAGCAACAAACGCGATATTGGCTTGCGCGCTTGGCCCTCAGACACCGTCCTATCGATTTGAGCAACTCTCTAGCAGCGAACAGGGCGCTCGCTATATTCGTTTGTTGTCGCACCGACCTTCAAACAACCCTGTAAGGTGTCAGTGCTTGAAAGCCAGGCAAAGGTATCTTCCAGGCAGGACTACCGCCTTCTGGAACGCAGCTTCAGGTATTGAAGTTTGATGACGTCTTCAAATTGTGCTGTGACTCGTCGTTTGCCTCTAAGACTATATATGTTGTACAACAGGCAACGGGACTGGTGGAGCACACTCAGTTGATGTGACTGTAGAGAGAGCTGCAAGAAACAGCAGACGACTGTATGCGGCTGTTCAGATAGCAGCTCCAATAGATGTTGTGTGGGGAGCTCTGACAGACTACGAAGGACTAGGAAACTTCATTCCTGGTGCGATGTCCCAGTTTGTCATCGAGGACATTGTTTGACCAAGTAACAGTTTGGAGCGCTAGTGAAGGCTTATTTCTGCACCTCTTGCAGTGCATGCAGAACTGACTGTCTGGCAACCTAGCTCCACAGCACAGAGGGTCAACTTTCTGCAGGCCTGACAGAAAACAGATGCCTCTCCAGAAAGGCCCAGGGCGCGACACTTCTCCAAGTAGGTGAGCAAGATGTAGCTTTTGGTGCCAAGTTCAGAGCTAGGGTGGTGCTAGACATTCAAGAGCACAGCGATGGCACTCCACAGAGGCTCTGCAGCAATCATGATGGCAGCAGAAGCAGTGGCAGTGCCATGGCAGAGGAGCGGCTTTACCCTGTGCCTAGGGCGCCACCATCTGTTGGCCCATGCAAAGATGTGTGCTTCAGTCTGGTGGAGGGGGACTTCCAGGTTTTACCCAGATCATCCCGCACACTACTCACGCAGTCTGCGACAAAGTGATGATGTCCAGGAGCAGACCGCGCTGCAGTATCTCTTAGCACACCTGGCGTTTATAAACAGCTTTCCCTTGTTATGTGCATATTTTTGGTTTTGTCTGATTGTGCAGGACAGTAGAGATATTCTTTGGTTTCTGCATAAAGAAACACTTTTTCCGTTTTGTGCCCTTTTGTTCAACTTGAAGATGAGCAGCATTCTGCATGCGAAATTGTCAATAGATGCGCAAAACAACAGGGCATGTGTATGGACAGTGTTTGTGTCCAGCTGCAACAGCCAGCCTGGCCATGCCTTGCATGGTATGGATCAGCAATCTGAGGTTGAGGCTAGATGCATAAACATGCAATCTTGCTGCCATCAAGAGCAGCCGAGATTGTGTCTGTAAATTCACACACTGCTCTGATGTGCAGGCATTCAGAGGCATCTGGCGCATGCAGCAAGGCTCTCAGGGACCCAACTCCTGCAGATTGTCATATGCATTGTTTGTAAGACCGCAGGTGTGGCTCATGCATGCTGTCACAGAGGAGTGCAGTTGTGGATCAATTGCGCATGTGTATTGCATAGTGCCCAACTACAAATCAATGCACAAAGCTTGTCACCCAATGCGCATGTTGATCAGAGCGTGCCTGTTCTGCTTGGTCCATTGCTTTACAACAAAGCTGAAGCTGACACACATCCAGATCTGCATGTTGAGATGTGATGGGTATGTTCTGTTGACGGTATGACCTGTTTGTCCAGGTCTGGCTTCCGATCCGTTTGATACAAAACAGGGTAGAGAATGAAATCAAGAACAATTTGACTGCTGTGCAAAGGCATTCAGAGGCTTTGCACAGGCAAACAGGGAGTGTGAGAGGTGCCAAGTAACTTTGGGTATGACCTGTTTCCTTATAGATTGGACCTCAGATACACATTTACAGGATGCACTGACTCTGTGACTTGCAGAGCCTGGTAACAATGTGAACTGTTTATCAGTATGGTGAAGCACCATCAAGTTTTGTCGTGTCTAACTGTTCAATAGGCATTTGTGCTAAGCTGTGCAGACAATGTATTTGAGAATGCTGCATAACCCTGGCCTGGACAGCTATCGACAAGCTGTCAGAACTCTGTTTTATTGCATTATGTATTTTATGATACGTACAGGGTTCATTTGTTGAACATCTGTGCTCCATGGCAGCATGCTGTCAAGTACTTGCAGCTGTAGAGTCATATGCTGCGGCCAATTTGAGATGGCATTGCGCTTGGCGGCACTCAAATGTGCAGTTGCGAACGTGTGTGTGCTGATTTGATTTGTACGGTGTTACCCCTGTATAACATCTGAACGGAGGCAGCTTCGATTAACGGATTAGTGCATCCATTTAAAATGGCAAACGGAAGTCATGAACGGAGGCTGAATCCACACTTGTACCTCCGTTGAGGCAGATCTCGCCGTTGAGTTGCCCTACTCACAGTGCCAGAGCGCGAGTAGCTTCAGTTCAGAGCCTCCGTTATGTTGAAACGTAGCTCGGGTGAGGGTTGAAGAACGGAGGCTCAAAACGGAGGCAGATTTGAATCTCGATAATCCGAGCCTATTTACAGAGCTTCCGTTCACCAAGTGTGGATATGAAGATCTTGTGCCATTTAGAAGCCTAGGCAATGTTGGACCAACGCTGGCATCGGTTGTTGACAACACACGTCGGCACAATAGCTTGAGTGCAGCTTGCGCAGCTTCTGTTTGCTTCTGCGATGCCCGCATCCGCGGCTCAGCAATTCTTGGAAGTGCATATGCAGTGTGGCTCGGTGCGCCTGGGCAGTCTGCACCTTCTTCAGACCGCAGGAAACCAACGAAGCTACGTTTGTGTCTTTCGAATCTGATTGCAATGATACTGCTGCATTCGACCTGCAGCTGCAGCGGTGTTGTTCCAGGATGCACTTTCGCTGACCTCCTCCTTCTCCTGTCATCTCGATTCTGAAAGCCTGAGCTTTGTGGCTCTTTGCAAGCATGGCACGCTCAGCGAGCAACACGCAGCCGCCCACCATTAACCTCGTGCATCTGGACACCATCAGTTCGTGGCTCCGCAAGCATGGTAAACCAGTCAGACCTAGGCTAGACAGGAAACAGCTGGAGGCTCTGCGAGAGTGCTTTGATATCATCGATACCGATAGCACTGGAACCATCACAACTGAGGAGCTCAGGGATGTCTTCAAGGTATCATTGTGCCATCGCATAAGAGCATGCCTTCAACAGCCCTGCACTGATGCGGAGCTTATCTGCCGGTCTGCAGTCTCTGGGCGATCACGTGTCACTGCAAGCAGTGGCTACAGTGCTTGATAGTGTCAGATACCATGGCTCAAGCGGAATAGGCTTCACTGACTTCATTGACATAATGAGCAGAGACAGTCAAGATCTGAAGGAAGGCAGTCATAACAGGAGCAACGGCAATGCCACGACTGCCTATAACATTGCCCTTATGGCTAGGGCATACAGGTGGCTCATGCATCTATCTGTGTGAATGTCTGCAATGGCATGGAATGTCTTGCACTGATTTTTGCATTGACATCAGCATTGTCCATACACAGCAGCTTCTGCCCGCAAGTCTACACCACCTGCAACCTGGTGAGACGGGTGTGCATGTACACTGTCCAGTGACAAGGCTCAAGCAGTGCTAGCTGCAGCCAAATAGCTGCCAGTGCATCATGCTTGCGGCATGCACCTGCCCTTGCCCTGCAGCATGGGGTCAATCCCCATGCATCATGACCCAGTATGCGACACTTGCATCTCTTCGCCTCATCGTGATGACTGGAATTGTCTGCCATTGTGTTTGTGACCATGCAGACGCAAGAAGGTGATGGAGGCTGTGTTTAAGGATGAGGGGGGCTGGCGAGCCAGATTTGTCCATATGCATGAGCGCATCAAAGACAAAGAACGCCAGGTCAAGAGCAAGTAAGGCTTGCAAGGCACATTGCCTGCATGTTGCATTCACAGTCCATATCACTTGATGCTGCTTGGAAAGCTGCTGTGCTCATTGTCAAACTGCTTTTATACACAGTAGCTTCTTGCATGTCAAACTCTGCTGTTACAGTCGGCCTGCTAGACGGCAGTACAAACTGGGTCTGCAACACTTGATGTTCACCTAAGTTGGGCTGTTCAAAAGCAAGTCAGGAACTCGATGACATATCGGAGATGTCAAAATTGTTATGCTCAAGTCTTTGCTACGGGCAGAGTGCTAAATAGGCTGTACATGCAATCATGACCGGCATGCAAACTCAAGCCAGCCCACGCGGCAACCTCTCAATGAAATGTGCGCAGGCTGATGACTGAGTCCATGATGCCACTGACCTCACAGCCATCCATGCTAGATGGTGTTGCTGACAGGCGCAGAGAAGGAACGCAAACCTCTGAGGAAAACATCAGACAGGTGCAGCACAATTGTCTCTGAAAGACAGGCCCAGCTGCAACAGCACCTTTGTGCTACTGTCTTTGCGACGCGCCTGACCACATGCTGTTGACACAGACACACGTCATGCGTGCACTGTCGCAACCACCAGCTTCTGGTCAGAGGGACAGAAGCACTCTTGACTGGATGCATGGTATGAAGCTGCGTTGCAGGGTCAGCATTACACAACAATGTTCTCATGCTTGCCTGCTTGCAACAGGTTGAGCAGATGGCGCAATCTGACAGCAGCCTAGCAACTCCCTCTAGCAGCGTCGTTCTGCCCAGGACTCGCATCAGATTGGGCACTGGAGTGCTGCCTTTGATCACCCAGTCATTGATTTCAGAGCTTCCTGTTGATGCTCAGCCATCAGCAGGAGACGCGTGTGCCACGTCTCAATCATCAGCCAATGGTCATGTTGATGCGCCATCTCAGTCAGCCTCTATGACGTTGCCAGCTGAGGAGCCAGCGTTGCATGCAGAACTGGAAGGAACTAGCCGCTTGTTGGCTTCAGACACACTTGCAGCAGGTCAGACGCCAGCTGGAAGCGTGCAAGGGACAAGTCGGTTGACAGGCAGAGGGATGCAGGGAACCAGCCGCTTGATGGCTTCAGATGAACATGCAGTAGGACAGTCACTGAGGCCAGACCTGGCAGCTGCTGACTCAGCAGAGAGCCACGTGTGGGGTGCAGTGCGCACTCAGACAGACATTGACAATGAGCAGTCTGAGGAGAGCGTCAGGCCTGTACGTCAGAAGAAGAGCATGCATGTGACACCACGGACAAGACAGAAGTAGGTTCACGGGTTATCATGTCTTGCTGTTTGCTTTGTCCTATTTGGCTGTTGGGCAAGCCTGGTCGCCTCAAAGTCTGTATGCTTGTGTTGCATTTCAGGCCATAGGCATGGATGACCTCTCAAGCCAATCTTTGAGTCTGCTGTGTGTTGACAGCAAGCACTGGATCAGTATGCTGAGAAGCGCTTGGTCACTGACATGCTTTAGCGCCCCATGCAAACAAGGCACCTGACCTTTTCTGTTCCTCATACAGGCTGCAGTGGCTGCAGGAAAGCGCTGAAGCTGTGACACCTGTCTCATGGCACCTCAAGCAGCAGCAGCAGGAGCAGCAGCAGAGTCAGCCGTTGTCCTTCAGCATGCAGCTGCAGCCAGCCACTGACACTGACTCTGGCAGCATCAAATTGCCGCATGAAGTAGCAGAACAGTTGGCGCAGGCACATGACGATGCATCTGAGCCTGGCAGCAGCGTGAGACAGGTGCGCAGCAGTGAGGAATGCCATGGCAAGCTGCTGTCTCAGTCAGCCCTTAGCGCTGCGTATGCCAGGCGAGCGGACACTTTTGCAGTTGGAGGTGCAGATGTTATACAGCTGGCTAGCTCTTCTACATTAAGGAGTCCAGGAGGTAGGAGCAGGTCTGTAGCCAATGCAGCTGGTGGCAGCATAGACAGTGACATGATGGCCTTGTGGCCAGATGCAACAGCAGGGGTTAGACACCCCATGGGGGCAATAGGGGCCAGTGTGAAGGGTCTGCCAGCCCAATATCATCAGGTGAGATATCAATTGACAGGTCCTTGTGCAGTGCATGCTGTCAGATGGCCTTTGACACAGTGTGTTCATTGCTTCATGATGCACAATCTTTGCACACATTGGCATGCATTCTTGCACAGCTGCGTTGCTGCATTATGTGGGTCAAATGATCACTGTTTATATGCAGATTTTCTGCACATTCCTGCAGCATCTCAGACATGTGCTGATGCAGTCTTCATCTTGCCCTTCATGTTTGTGCTCCTATGCAAAGCCTGAAATGCAACTTACAGCTGCAGCTGTCTCATAAGCGTCTGTTATTTGTGTTCTTCCAGCACCACCACCTCGTACTTGTCATGCTTCAATTTTTACACAGAGCGTGCATTTGACTTGATGCTGAATGCATCTCATGTCTCATCCTGTTTCACGCCACAAGCTGTGTGTTGGTTACTGCAGGCATCAAGTGAACTGACTCATACGCGTCATGCCAGTCCAAGGAGCATGCTGCGTCAAGCTGCATTTCTTGGCCAACCACATGACTTCCCTCCAGCTGGCTGGAACACTTCTATCAATCCCCACTCTTCCCGCCACGCGTCAGAGCCCATTGCTCAGCCCATGGGCCCCACAGCCATGGATGCTGAGCCGTCCACTGCTGCTGTCACGTCTGCCACAGCTGTGGAGGGCGCGTCCACAGCTACCTCACGCAGCACAGCTGTAGTTTGCAAGGCAGTGGGAAGTGGGAGACCACATGTGCCATCATTGGGTTTGGCAGCGTTGCGAGCTGATAGGCACAGGAAAGGGCTGCAGACATTGCATGGCAGGGTGAGTGCATGTCAGCTGTCCAAAATAGGACCGTTGTAGGATGACACTCTCATATGGTCTTTGGGCAAGACAGAGAAGTGGAATTTTAACAAAGCAGCATCCCATTATGTGCCATTGCATGCCATCGCTATTGTGCTGTCATCACTTGCATGTTGCAGCTGTCTGGCGAGACTCCCATACTAGGTTTCTTGCACCGTGTTGATGCCGGCCACATGATGCACATAACACACAAGCTTGATGCCATGCTATGCTGCCATGCTATGCTGCACTGTCTTGTGTCACCTGCACCATGCACAAGCTGTGCAGCAGGCACAATAATCTCACCTTCAGACCTATGCTAAACTTTGTTGCACAAATTCAGGAAAATGTTGTAAGATGGTGTGGTGCAGGTGACAGATGGACAGCACCAGGGCCCCTCCAATGATGCTCACAGCTCAGCAGCAGATGGATCACATGGTGCTGGGGAGCGGCCTGCAGGTCACCCATTGGCTGCTCACTTTCAGATGGCCAAGGAACACAGTGTCAGTCATGTCAAAGCTCCTGACGCACCTGCAGACAGGCAGATCTCTGCTGGTGGGTGTGTAGGTTGCATGTCTAGATAGCAGATTGACTTGTCGAATGCAAGTCAGAAGCTATTGTCCAAAAAAAGCTGCTGTCACTCTGAATGTGGTGGCGGTAGGCATGTTGCTGCAAGCCTCATCTCCTCAGTTGCCAGTGTTAGTTGACAAGCTGCTACTGCAATGCCCCATCTAGGGGCATCAGCTTTTGTCTGATGTTTCTTTATGCATGCATGCATCAGTCAAACACACCCTTGCACAATTCCATGCATAGTTTGGACACTGCAAGGCTGGTCAGCATCAACGCATGTATTTTGACTGACACAATGTTGCTGAAACTTGGCAAAGCTGTTCAACGTGTGTCTGTTTCAGCAACAATGAGCAGACCGAGGTCTTCAGTTTGGGCAAACCAGTCCACAGTGAGCCAGCAGGTCCTGGACCCAGATGAACAGCCTGTCACATACAGAACGCAGCGCTCTTCCTTGTTGCCAACACCTCAGTCTTCCAGAGCGCCTTGGTTGCATACAGCTGCTGTCACAGCTGGCAGGTTTAAGCAGCCCTCTCGGGCACAGACTACGCGATCAGCTAGGCAACACAGCTTCCCAATGCAGGTGAGAATTTGTGGCACACTCCCATAGATACTAATGGGACGTGCGCAATGGCGAGCTGGCAACACGCAAAGCCATTGTTTCTTCATAAATAGTTGCTCGGACTTTGCCTCCGGCTACTAGATTGTAGTCTGGCGTGTAGCAGGCAAGCACTGTTTTCTTCCTTGGTTCATAATGTGCCTAAAGCCAGGGCACAAAGCATGCACTAGTGTGAAGCATGGCAGGGTGCCATGTTCACCTTAGCTCACATTCCTTTTTGGTGCACTCAGGCAGAGCCAATGGCATCTGGCAGAGGTACTGAGCGCAGCACCAGCTTGAGTCGGCGTCTGGCACTGCAGCAAAGACTTGATGCCAAACCTGTGGCAGTCCATCAGCAAATCAGGCGCGAGACACAGGCTCAGGTACTGTCACATTTTAAAGCAGCTGCAAAAGCTGCAGATTGGGCCACACCCAGTAGCCTAGCTTGCTGTCATGAGCTCACATTTCTGCTGCAGCCTCACCAGCAGCTTGGATGAAAGTCGACTTCATGCTGCTGCCCTTCATGCTGCTGCCGTGTGCCATCACCTGCTGCTCTTGAGCAGACGCTTACTTGTGTCCATCTGAATTGCAGGTGCGTCTGCTTGCAAAGCAGCAAGGTGCCCAGCCAGCGCTGTATACCTGATCTGATTGTTTCGTGTGTGCAAGTCAGCCCTTATCATAGTTTCCATTTGGTAATTTGGCATGTCTTTGTATATTGTGGTGTTTTGTAAACTTGTTGCTGTTTTCAAGGCAAGCTTGGTTTTAGGATGTGGCTACTTTCCAATTTACTACTCAAAAGGGTGCCTAGCCAAATATGCATCAAGTGCATGAGTGCAAAAAGCAATGCTGTACCCTTGCTCCCTGGCCTGTTACAGATACTGTACTGCACTGTACATGTAAGGTATTTGCTGTGATGCTTTGAGACATTTTGCAAATTGATTGTTCTTTACGTCACCTCCAGTAGGCTGTTGAGTAGAGCTTGATTAAGATTTGTTTCTTGTGTACCTGCATACCACAAAGCATATGTAGTTGTGGCTGTTCTGGCCCTTTGAACCTGTTGCATGATGTGCATACCGTGCAAGTTTCAAAGTGCAAGCTCACCAATTTGTTGCGGAAGACTAAGGCTGCTGTCCCACTCTGCTACAGCTGCAATAAACGCCTGAAATGTGTCTGTGTTCTTGGGCAACGGGTTGCCTGATTTGTGCTCAAGGCTTTCAAGTGCTTTGTAGTTGCCAACAAGGTGGCTTTTTGCCGAGTCTATCAGCTCCTGTGCAGTTTGAATACAGCTGACTTGCTGTATACAGTCAGGCCTGAAGCACAATGAGGTCATTTGAGCAAGACCATACCTGCTTAGTAGTGAGAACAAGGCGACATTCTTTCTGCACGTCTGGCAACTGTCTGCATGACAAGCAAGGGTAAGCAAGCAGCTTTTGCTAGCTTGACGTGTAGGAAACAAGGCGATCTGTCACCTTTCAAGCCTCCTGATGCGTTGGAAAAGGTCGAAAGGATTGACCTGATGGCATCATGACTTCGATTTCAACGCTGTACGCAAGCGACAGAGCAAAGCGACAGCCTAACCTGATGCCGACCATATTGCTGCTCAAAGCCCTCCTCCAGCCTATGAGCCACAGCTTTCAGATCCGCTTCTGCTTTCTCAAGGCTGACGATGAAGCTTTCAGCGGAGTGTGACAAGCTCGTCATATCGCAACGCACAACATGCGCGTGCACGGCAATGCATGCACAGCTTTAGGCCTGGTCATTTCAAATTCGGAAATACGCACTCACACATACATCATTCCTGAGCCATCATTCTATCTCAGTCTGCAGTCAGCCAGCTTGATCTGGTCGTACATGCAGTCAGAACTCCGTTACTCAGGTGTGGCAGTGCTGAATAAGCCAATGTCGCAATGCAGCAATCAAACCCATATGCATGCAGAGCACTGCAGGCACAAGCCAAGCCCCACTCACGGATTGATGCTCGTTAGTGCACTACCTAGCTGGTTTTCTTTGTGAACTACATCACAGAATTCTGCTCACTCAGTTGACTTGCGTTCAAATTCAACTGACTCAACCATCCAGGCAAGGTCTTCAGTCAGAGTCAATATTTAAGTAAGCTTCCGCCAAATTGTCCTCCTGGGGAGAGCAGGTGCAGCAGCAGAGTGAGCAGCAGTATGGACACCAAAATGAGCACCATTTGCAGCAGCTTTGTACGAGCAGTGTCAGCAACAGTCTCAGCAAGGTTCTGGTGTTGAATGTGCAGTAGCATTAATCAAGATTGAGAAAACTCAACAAAACAAGTACATGTGAAGCTGTGTCATACATTAATTGACTGATTTCGGTTGTGTGGTGTCTGTGAGGGAGCATATGTACAACCGCCAAACCGGAATGTTTCCTAACACCAAAAGCAGCTGTGAAGCCTCCATTAATGACACACTTTTCGTTCTCTTGCACAGGAACAGCTGTGATCCCGCAACTGAAGACGCGGCCTTGATCCCAAGTGTGCTTGTCTATGGTGATGCTTCTTTTTCGACCTTTCACCGTAGGTACTCTAAAGATAAGAGCGTCCGTGAGACGTTCTGGTACCAACAGAGACAATTCGCCAGAACCACACCACCAATAGTTGCGTTTGCCATCTGTCACCAGTTCTGGTTCGTCTTCTCTAATGACCCAGAACTTTTCAGTGTCCGGGACCAGGGACGCTGGAGGCCTCAACATAAAGGCTTTCCTCACAATCGACGACAAGGTTTCATAGGTCAAGACTGACATACCTTTGCGTTGCAAATTTTTTGCCCTTCTCTGTTTGTTTCTGCTGTAAGGATGTCGATTTTGCAGCCTCGAAGATTTCAACTTCGTGGGCTCTTAGTCATGTCCGTGCCCCGTCGATACCATGACAAAATGCGTGGCGGAAACAGAGTGTACTGCGTAGACCAATTTGCTTTGAGTCAGATGCCATGCGTTACTTCCTGGACACTGAGCCTTGTCATAAGTCATTAAGCACAACAGTGCAATACATGCCACAGACAAAACCCATTCCAGCATACTAGTAATTCTCGAGAATGGAGGGACCATGTTGCTAGCGCATTGCAGTTTCGCTTAGTGTATGCAGTTTTGATGCTACAAGGAGCATTCCTTCTCAGTGCTGGTCTACTGTACATACTACTAAAAGTGAGCCCTACTAAGCATGACAATGCAAGACACAACAAAGCACTGCAAACAGTGTCTTCAGGGTCTGTAAGGAGCTGAATCATTACTCAGGTACAATAAACTAACACTTCTGGCTGCAAGAAGTAATGCAAAGCTGATGCTTAGTCCACCTCCTCCATTCTGCTGCCCTCATCTACATTCTCTTCTAGAGGTGGCAGGTCCTCGTCTGCATCCTCACCAACTACATCATCCTCGTCGATGCTGAGACCCAACTTGATCATCCTGCAACACACCAGTCAGCTCAATGACATCCACTTGTTTAATGTGTATAAGGTCCTGCACTTCTGTCATCACTTCTGTCAACACTTCTACCGAACAGCACAGGGTCTGTCACGCCATGCACACACAGTTCAAACAGCATCACAAGCAAGCATGCACCAGATGCTTGCTGACAGCAGAGGAGTTGTGGGATCTGCTAACACTGTCACAAACAAAATTGGCACACATTGTGACCTGGTTTGCAACCAAAAACAGCAGCATGCAGTCAAATGTGCAGAAGATCTTTTTTATGCAAAGCATGTTTCCCTATGTACCTGTGGATTCTGGTGCCAAAGGTGCTGGGCTCATCCAGGCTGAAGCCAGAGGTGAGCAGGGCAGTCTCATGCAACAACAACACTAGATCCTTGACTGTCTTGTCACTTTTGTCTGCATCTGCACGCTTGCGCAGCTCCTGCAGCAAAACCAAGTGATGTCAAAAGAAGACAGAGTCTGCTCTTACAAGGAAACGACGACCTGAAGAACACAATCATACGCAATTGTGTCACAAGGGTCAACACAAGACCCTCTTTCCATGGCTCAGCTTGCACCACAGGTCAATACACGATAGAGAGTTTGAGCAAAGACTGACCTGCATGATGGCATTGTCTGGGTTGATCTCCAGAGTCTTCTTGGATGACATGTAGGCGCTCATGCTGTTATCCCGCAGAGCCTGGGCCTTCATGATGCGCTCCATGTTGGCACTCCAGCCGTACTCGCCAGTCACCAGCACACATGGGCTGTCCACAATGCGGTCTGACACAATCACCTGGATGCCCAATCACAAGTATGATGACCATGAAGATGCACACATTGAGACCAGCAAAGCTCAGGCTGTACAGTACCGACACCAACATGCCGCAGCATGAGACAGCACATCAACGAGTGGTGCAAAAACAGTAACGCATAGCTAAAAGGTACAGCAGCCCAGAACTCACCTTCTCAACCTTCTCTGTGAGGATGTCCTTCATGAGAGTGCACAGACCCTCAAACTGAGCCTTGATCTCCTCCTTGTTCTTCTTCTCGTCATCAGTCTCATCCAACTGCAGGCCTTCCTTGGTGACGCACACCAGCTTCTTGCCGTCATACTCCTTCAACTGCTGGACAGCGTACTCATCGATGGGGTCCACCATGTACAGCACCTGTGACCACCACAACCAGCTCTTCAGCACAAGCAACCACTGAGAGTACAAATAAATGTTCAGTGTTTGAAGGCAACGTGTGCAGGACATACGCTGCAGCATTATCATGTAACCACAGATGTCAGGTAGCATGCTCCTGTCACTATTGTGAAACAGGTGTGATGCACAATGAGGACAGGCTCACACAATCTATCCAGGCAAGTCAGACCAAGCTGGAGGTAGACTCTACAGGCAGAAGAGCAGGCCCACCTCAAGGCTCCTCTTCCTGAGCTTCTCGATGAATGGAGAGTGCTCCACAGCCTTTCTGCTCTCGCCAGTGATGTAGTAGATGCTGGCCTGGCCCTCCTTCATGCGGGTCACATAGTCCTTCAAGCTGGTCATTTCCTCACCAGATTTTGTGCTGTGGTACCTGTGTACACACAATTTGCTGTAAACCTGTAGATGTGAAGAGGCATGAAGACATGGACCTAGCGAAAGGCTGGATCGATGTCGGCCAAAGAATACCACAGACCAAGCCAATTGCAAAAGTACAAGCAGCTCGACGCATAATATCTCTGTGCTGTGATCCGTCCCAGCAGACAAGACCAAAGACTGTCAGCAGGCCAGCACAAACAGAACAACCAAACCATCAGCAGCAAGCATTGAAAGGACAGGTACCTCAAGAGCTCAGCCATCTTGGCTCTGTTCTGTGAGTCCTCATGAATGCCAAGCTTCAGGTTCTTGCCAAAGTTCTCGTAGAACTTGGCGTAGTCATCCTTGTTCTCAGCAATCTCAGCGAACATTTCAAGGCACTTCTTGACAATGTTCTTGCGAATGACCTGCACAAAAGTAGCATGCAGGTGAGAACAGCTGTCAATAGTGGTCACCACAAAGCACCCCACTAAAAACCACAGCAGTAAGGCACAAAAGCCAGACTGAAAATACCATCAACATGGAACAGCTTTCAAGGCAAGAGACAGGTAGAGACGCCTAGAGGTCCACAAGAGCACACATTGACAGGCAGGGACAACAAGCAGAAACCAGAGGTACCAGCCTGGCATCAAGTGTAGGTAACGGGTACCACAATGCAGAACACTCATAGGACCGCAGTGAAAGAAAAGTGCCACATGGGCATACCTTGAGGATCTTGTTCTGCTGTAGCATCTCACGAGAAATGTTGAGAGGCAGGTCCTCACTGTCAACAATACCCTTGACAAAGCCCAGGTACTCAGGAATCAGGTCATCGCAGTTGTCCATGATGAACACCCGTCGCACATATAGCTTGATGTTCTGCTTCTTCTTGGTGTCAAACAGATCAAAAGGTGCACGCCTGCAAAGCAAAGGAGCAATCATCACAACTGCTCTGCAGCAGAAGCACAGTAGCGTGCAGCAGTAGCACAGTAATGTGCAGCAAAAGGACACAAAAAAAGCATAAAAGCAGCCCAGCCTCCATGTGCAGCAAGGTGCAACTCAAGTCAAGCACA
>JAABUW010003178.1_pt1 | contig 23730 bp, 44 predicted proteins | sample 5560081 | NCBI WGS metagenome assembly JAABUW01 (sample SAMN10711882, study PRJNA513363) | rock metagenome | isolation source: Antarctica rocks | place: Antarctica: Victoria Land, Knobhead sud | reverse complement strand
GTGTTTGGCAGCGGCGCAGCGCAGCCAACGCAGCAGCCGGTGGCTACCGACACAGCGCCGGCCGCGGCGGCGGAGTGCGTCGACCCCGACGCATTCCCGAACTCGATCCTGGCGTGATTATTTTTTTCGTAATTTCGACTGCTGGCTTTTTCAGCTTCTTCGTTTGAATTTTATCGACTTTTCCTGAGGTGTTTCAGCTTCAGTGGCGGTCAGGAAGGGATTAGTAACATGATTAGTAACATCGTGTTATTAATTCATTAATTACAAACACACCGAGGGAATTAATCTGCCCACACTGGATTCGAAGCCCATCATGAGACTACCAGAATGGAATCCCGCGGATGTCATTCACTTCAGGCCCCACATGTTGCCACACCCGTCTGTTTCCGATGACTGTCAGAGTCGTCCATTGATGGGCGACGTCGATTTGCGGTTACAACGTGCGCGACAAGTAACGCAGGCGGTGCACTGGCGTCATTTGCCGCTGCAAGACTGGTCTATTAGCGGATGCAGGCGCTGCAGATGCGTGAAATGACATCGATACGTCTTGTGTCATTTGAATCCGATCAGCATGCACGTCAGTCTATATCATGGGGCCTGGCGTCCGCTGATGGTAAGTATCCTCTGACGCGCTATCAATTGACATCAATCGATATCTGGAGGGGGTATCACGACGATTGACGTCAGTGAGATTGCTCATCTATCTGCGCGACCGCCATACTGATGCCGATCGACGCCCTCCACAAACCAGAGACGTCACACGCTGCCCTGCTTGCATAGCCAGAAGCGCTGCAGCGCTACGCCTCCAGGCCCCAGGCGGCCACGGCGGCGGCGTTGACGTCGCCCTTCCACAGCTGCTGCTGCTCGCGCGCCGGCAGCGGCTCCTCCCCCGGCGCCGCAGGCTCCGGGAACGCGCGGCAGTCGTATATGCACTCCGCATCCAGCATCTCGAACGCCTGACCACGGTATGCACTGTTTGAACTGGCGCTCACTTGCGTGCCATCTTGCCTGATCACTATTGCTTTGTCGACATGTTCAGGCGGCCCACGTTCATCAGACGTTTGTCGTGGCTGATCATGCACAGGCAGCAAGTGCGATTCAGGAAGCGGGAGGCAGTGTGCCTGCAACGCCGCGGCCGTCTTTGCGGTGGCACGCTCGCACCGCATGTGCAGGCCCTCCAGGGTGCTGACCCACGCCGCCATTCTTACTGCACAGATGGCACTAGCAGTTTTATTACTCTGCTTGCCTCCGAAAGTACGGATTCCCAATGCAATGCCTCGGGTGCATTTTTGCAGCAAATTTTGCCACATCCAGCCTAAGCATGATGTCCTGCATCACGGGAACCCTTCATCCTGTGTTCGCACCGCCAGCACCCCGGTAGGAGGGCAGACCGTCGGCATTGTAGGGCGGCTGCAGGTCCAGCACCCCCGCCTGCACTCGCAGCTGCCGCAGCGCCTCCAGCCGCCCCAGCAGCTGCGCGCAAGGGGATATGATACTTGGAGATGATGCTGAACACCTGAACGCAAGAGCTACAGAAATTCCCAGACAGCAGCTGCACCTGCAGCTGCTGCAGCGCCAACGCCAACAGCCGCCGCAGCAGCTGCGGGCGCGGCAGCACAGCTTCCATGTGCGATGCGATTCTGGGCGTCAGAGAATACGCGGGAGCTGCTGCGTGACAGCTGCCGGCCTGGAAGCCGCGACTTGCTATCCGCTTGGGCACCCATGCTTTCTGGCAATTGCTGTGCCCCCTGGCGGCAGAAGCTGCCTATGCCAGCGTGCTGCAGACATGCAGATGCACAAACAATACTCAAAGCTGAAAAACGGTCTGCACCTCCAGGGACAGGACGGCGGTGGCGTTGGCGAGGCGCAGGTCGAGCAGGCCGAGCTGGTGCGCTGCCAGCGCCGGCGGATCGCTCGCCAGGAAGTGCATCTGTATTGGTGAATGTAAAAGATAAGAAAAGCAAGGGCAATGCGTAAACAACGCAGGTCCAGGCCGAGCTGGTGCGTTGCCAGCGCCGGTGCATCGCTTGCCAGGAAGTGCATCTGCATGGATACACATTGCATGACAACATTTGGCTGTTCGGCGACACAGTCAAACTGTCGTGCGTGGCCACTGCACTGGCATCTGCGCTGGTGTGCTTGAAGCGGAGTCCAAAGTAGGGCAGGCTGGGACATGGCCTCAGCGGGGGAGGCTGACATGCAGCTCACCTGGAAGACGTTCGATGGCTGCTGCGCCGAGTCGGGGTAGATCATGAGCCGCAGCTGGAGCAGGTGCGGCGGCAGCTGCGTCAGGTCAAACATGACCGGCACCTGCGTCCCCGGCGGCAGCTGCAGGCGGCACCACAGCATGTGCTCGTCAGTCGGCCGGCCAGGATCACCTGACGTCCAGCGCTCCAGCAGTCTTGACACAATATGCAATAATGACAGTGGATGCACACCTTGCCATCGGTAGAATATTCTAGCGCTGAAGGACATGTGCTAGCAGCGCTGCTGGAGAATCCAAGACTCGTGGGCTTCTCAGTCGATCATGGAGCACACGCCTTATTGAGGGCAATGACACGCGAGCGCATGTCAGGTGCAACGCTCATTCATGCCACAAAGGGATGAGGCGTCCCCAAGACTTGGAAATCAAGCCTGCACCTGATTCAGGGCGATGGCGCGCGAGCGCATGTCGAATGCGACGCTCATTGAGGCCAGCACGGGGGCGCGAGCCAGCGGCGCCAGCTCGATGGGCATGCACGGCGGGCCGCACTGCAGCCGGAAGGCGCGCAGCGCCGGCAGGTGCGACACCGCCGCCATGCTCGCCGCCGACATGCAGTTCACCTGGCATGGAGAGGTGGCTCAGAATTCGAGAAATTGGAAGAGTGCTTCGATCAGCGGCACAGCAGCCTTTCTGTTGCTGCCGATGAGGCTAAGGTGGAGAGGAGGTCTAATTCTGCCATGCCAGGAGCACCGCCCTTAAAACTGCCAACGCTGCATGGAATGCCAATGATACATGTAGCTCTGGTACCTTGATGCGCAGCTCGGTGAGGTTGGACAGCTGCGACAGGCTGGGCGGCAGCCCAAAGTCGGGCCGGAATTCGCCAAATGCGGCGGAGAGCTCCAGGTACTGCAGCTGCCTGCAACAGGTTGTTGGACCCGTTCAGTCAGAATCCAAGCTGGTGATCATTCGAGTTCGTGACCAGCCAGCTGCACAGTCACTGCTTTTCCACACGGTGAACCCAGTAACGCTGCTTGTTGGTTGCTCTGAAATCATTCAGAAACTGGTACCTGAGGCGCGTAATGGCTGTCGGCACCACCAGTCGCCACAGGGCGTCTGAGGCAAAGCCCACGTGGGGCGCCGGCATGCAGCTGACCCGCAGCGAGCGCAGCTGCGGGAATCTGTCCAGGTGATCAAGGGACACTTCCCGCTCCCCTGCATGCAGTCACTTGCGACTGTCGGCAGCTGCAGGAAGTGAACATCGAGGAAATGCAGATGAAACTGTATCCGGCTGTTTGAGCTGGCTGTGCCCACATGCCTGCGCTCATCATGCAGCTTGTTGCTTTCATACACATATCCACTGGCCGAAGCGTCAGCAGCGGCGGTGAGCCATTGCCTTGTGCTTCTGGAGCATGCTGTGTGCAGCACAAGAGTCACCCCGGTCGTTGAGCTGGAAGGCCAGGTTGAAGTGAGTCAGGTCCAGCCGCTGCAGGGTGGGCGGCAGCGCCGCCACGCCGCCCCAGTCGAACTCCGAGTACCGCATCGCCGAGCGCACCTGCCGCAACATTTGAATTTTCAGGCTTCGGGTGCTCTGCTTTCGAGAAGTTACAAGAAGCCACACTCGCAAGGGCTGACTGTGGTAAGGTGCACCAGCTGTGCATACGTTTGGCATCATGTGCTGTGGGAAAAAGCGCCCTCCGTCTCTGTCAGACCGCCTGCCAGGGAGCTCTGCCGCAGCGCCCAGCCGCGCCCTGCTGGTTTCGAAAAGCAAGGCCTCACCTTGAGCTCCGTAAGCGCCCTGCAATGGCCCAGGGCCTCGAACAGGCGCAGCTGATGCGCCGCAAAGGCGTCGGAGGCGATGCCCAGCTGCAGGCGCCGCAGCTCCCGCGCCAGGGGGCCTTGTAGCCGGCCGCACAGCCACACCTCAAATCCCGGAAACGCCTCGGCAGGGACTTCATCCAAAGTCAGGTCCAGCTCCGAGTCCGGCACATCGTGCAGCAGCTGATTCCACCTGCACTTCATTCCATGGCGTTGGATCTCATGTCTGCGTTGCCTGCACGCCATGCACGACCGCGGCACTCTGGAGTGTCCCGCTCTGGAGTGTCCCGTGTACCGCAGCGGACGGTGCGTGCTGCTTGGCTGCTTGGCTGTGTCAGCAGTTGAGAGCCTCCAGAGACTTGGACGCTGATCCTGGCTAACTGGTCATCCGGTGCAGCAGTGCAAGCTCACCTGGAGCACACGCAGGAGGCGACGCAGCGGCTGCGGACGTCCAGCAGGCTGAGAACCAGCCGGAGGGTGTCATCCTCCAGGCGATTCATGCTCGAGGCGTTTGAAATCGCACTCGTATTGAAAAGAGCGTTGCGCGAGCGTAAGCGACTCTCCAGGGACACCTCAGAGGTCAAAGGCAGGGTCAATGCTGGGCATTGCCTCGACCGGAACGTGGCCAGCGACGCCCGGCCTGCAGGCTCGACCGCCTGCGCGTCCGTCGGAGTTCCTCGGAGTGATGTGACTTGCAAACTGGCATTGGGCGGGGTCTCAGTGACGCTTGTACTGCCTCTGCCCGGGAGATGGCGAGCATGGTCCCAAGTGCTGATCTGGATCAGCTTCAGGCCACGATGCACAATGCATTTGCAGCAATCTTCATCGTGAATTGCAGCTCAATAAGAACGTATCCCAACACCAAGATCGCGCACCGTCATTTGCCAGCATAAACATGGTGTGCCTAAGCATAGAGATGACCGCGCGCAGCGGGCATGATGTCAAGCCGTTCGTGCAGCGGACGCACAGCCTCCTCTGCCGTGCAGGACGTGCCCGTCAGGCCACCATCGTCCGTGCAGATGCCGGCAGCCAGGATCAGGTGCGATCACAGCACAATGTCACTTGCCGCACACATTGGCTTGTCCCGCATGAAGGCTGTCAACGCCACTCGCGCCAGACATAGCAATGTACTCGGTTTTCTTCCCGCGCAGAGCGCTGCAAGGTGCGTAAAAAGTGCAGTGCTGGGTGTGGCCGTAGCCGCGGGACTGGCACTTTCCTCCTTTGAACCGGCTGCGGCTGCCGGCCTTCGGATGAAGGTGGGTTCCTGCCTAGGTTCTCACCGCAACATTTTTATGTGTATCATATGTTTCAGTGATCACCTGATATCACCAATGTTCTGCGGTGCGGTTGCAGGGCTTCCCGGGCGGATCTCGCGGCGGCGAAGGCGAGCTGAGTGAGGTGAGGGTCAGAATCGTGGCAGCATTGGAGGCGGTTGGCAGTCGTGTTTTCGCAGCATTTGGCACGCGCGGGTTCTCAAAGGTGGTTTGCAATCACCAGAGCGAACACCATGCCAAATCGGGTGTGTGTGTTTTGCTGCCGCAGAAGTACATGCAGGGCGCGGACAAGAAGCGGCTGCAGTCGGCCAAACGCAAGGAGGCCTTTGCCAAGAAGTGCGTGGCCTGTCTTGCAAATACAATTCTGCAGCAGCTGGCGTGGACTCACATTCACCTGCATGAGATACCAGCCAATGACCCCAATCATCACAGGAAACGGAATGGTCGTGCTTTTCGTGGTCAGCAGCGGTGTTACTTTGGCTGCGCAGGCGGGCAGAGGCACTGAAGGCCGGCGGCGGTGCCGAAGCCCCCACTTCCGGTGATCCGGAGACAGACTTTGAATTGATTGCAGCAAAGAGGAGGCTGCGCCTGCATGATGACTTTTGCCCTGCAACACCTGCAAAGTGTAACAGCAGGTGTTTTTGTCAAAAGGAACTGCGGAAAACACGAAGCAGACGATGTCACATGCTTTGGGTGTGCTACAGGTGGAGCGGAGTAAGGAATCCCGCGCAGCCAAGGCAGAGAAGCTGATGGCAGGTCTGTTTGCTGCACTTCGGCTGCGTCTTGTGCACAAACAACATCTCCAATGGCCAACTAGCTGTCTCGCTCTTTCCTGCAGGCATCCGCGAACGGGCTACGCAATACCAAACCGGCGGAAGAAACCGGGCTTCTGCAGTAGTAATGCACCGCCGGAGCATAGCCCTGCTTACTGCTGTTGATGTGATTTTTGATGACAGCGCCATGTCTGATGATCGTGTGAGCATGAGCTGCCGATGTGTCTGCCACACTGCTTCACTTTTGCGTCAATACAAGACGAGCGTGTGAGGTTGCACACTGTCAGCGGATTTTGAGCGCTTCATTTGTTCACACTGTGCGATTGACCTGCATCTGTTTTACACCACCCTTGTCTACTTACATAGCAAACTCCATTCGACAAAGCCACCCTACTCTTCATGTTCTCAAGGAACTGAACACATTCTGAAGCATGACTCGCTCACGCATTGTATCAGGGCGCATCCCAGCATGCAGTTTGTGTCGACGCGGCGCAGCCTGCCGTGCGCCTGCCCTCAGCTGTTCTTGTTCGCACGGGCGAGCTGCTCTGCAGGTGCCCGTCGCCTCGCATGTGCCCGGCTGTCAAAACAGGCGTGCTGCCGCCGGCGGAGCCGGCGCTGCACGAGCATGTCACAAGGCAGATGCGGCTTGCTGCTCCGGCGGAGAAATGCGGCCCCTGGACAGGATCCCACGCCAGCGCCTACGGCAACATCGCTGCGCTGTCGCGCGCGGCCGCATCACCCGGCCTGCGCGATCTGGGCGGCGGCGCGTGCGAGGACGCACTGGCCATTGTGCCGTGTCACGCCGCCGCAAACATGCTGAAGATTGAGGCTGCTGCCTGCGCGTTCTGCCCGCGGCACATGCCAGCGCGCAGTTAACCATGGAGGTGGCTTGCGGCCACTGCGAGCCGCCACACCACGCCGCCGCCCGCGCATTGGGCACTCACGCAGCCGCCTGCGCGTTCTGCCCCGCGGCCCGCGCGAGCACGCACTTGGCCATGGTGGAGGAGGCGCGGCTGATGGCGTCCGTCTGGTAGTAATTCTCGATAGAGCTCACGAACGGCGCCGCGTCGCCCTTCGCATCCCCCTTGGCGCCCGCGGCAAACGCCTGGGCAGCGAGAGGGTTTCGTGAGCACCAGAGATGGTGGATGCTCCAGCATAAAGGCGGAGCAGCAGTGGCCCTTCAGCATGAAGGCGGAGCAGCAGTGGCCCTCCGCCCCTAGCTGCGTGACTGCTGCTGCTGGGCTGCATGCATGCAGCAACTCCTGTGCAACTCTCATGCCGGCCGGACCTCCATGCAAGGCGGTGCTCCTGCGCAAGCAACGACAGATGCGACAGCTACCCTTGGCTTTGCGCGGCTGCCTCGCACCTTGAAGTACTCGCCGTTGAGCCACAGCGGCGGCTGCACTGTGTCCAGCTGCCCCAGGTGCGGCGCCACATCTGCTAGCCGCGCCCGCACCGCCTGCGGTACCAGGAAGAAGAGCACTCGTGGGACAAGGCTTCTTCACACTGTTCCCTTCAACAATAAGTACCGAGTATCATTCACAGCTGCAATGCCATGTGGTTGATAGACACGCACGGGGAGTCGCCCTTGCTGGAACCTGCAGCAGCTGACAACAGGGGTCATGCAGAGAAAAGCACAAGGTGCTGATGACCATGGCACTTACATCCTGCGTGTTGTAGGGCAGCTTCTTGCCGAGGACCTCGGACAGCGCGCGAACGATCTTCCAGTCGTCCCGCGCATCGCCTGGCACCGGCACCGCTCGCTGCGGGGGCGACAAGCAGTCGTGTTCGACATCAGGCGGCCGCTGTCAGAGTTTGACCAAACGTAGCCATACATTTGCGGCGTGTGAACGTCAACATGGACAACAGGATCTCTAGACAAAGGCCCTCGACCTGGGCACATGCACCCGGCACGCAGGATCGGCCACTGCGACCCAATATGATGGCATGCGCCACCACGTGGGTGTGGAACAAGCATAGTGCTTGCAAAGCCGCAGCGGGTTGGCCGCTGCGGCCCAATGTAGTGGCATGCGCCACCACGTCGATGTGGAAAAAGCAGCATGGTGTCTGCGGAGCTGGCGGCGCACCCGCGTGATCTGAGTGCGCCCCTCGAAGTTGACATAGGTGCCAGACTTCTCGGTGTAGGCCGCGCCCGGCAGCACCACGTCCGCCCTGATGGCGCCGCGGTCGCCATGGTGGCCCTGCAAAGACGCAGTAAAACAATGAGAAGAGGGTCAAGTAAGGACACAGCAGGCCAGCAGCACCATGTCCGTCCTGATGGCGCCCCTGCTGCCATGTTGGCCCTGCAGGGAGCGAAGCGAGAGATTGTGCATGCGCACAATGGCAGAAGCGCGTTACATGTCGATGCTGCTGTGACGCTTGCTATGCATCCGCTGTCAGCTGTGGATGCAGCTGTGCGACTTTAGCTACATTCGGTTCGCCTAAGACCGTGTGCCGGCAGGCAGTTGCGAGGGGCCTGGCAATTGCAGGGTCCTGTTCAGGCGCATAGCTTGTCAAGCAGGCGCACCTGGTACACCACGAAGGAGTCTGCCGGCACGTCTGCCTCATCGTAGTCGTCCGCACCCAGCAGGAACACCGCCTTGGGCGGCGCTGCCTGCACAAGGAAATGCAACCTTTCGGTTGGACGTATTAGTGCAGTCCCAAGTCGGTGGGGTTTGCTACATTCGACGAGACTTGATGTTCGCGGCCAGTAGGAACACCGCCTTGACCGTCTCGCATCGCAGTAGTTCGGTTGATCTTGTGTTCTGCGTACGGGCGTGTACACGTACGATAGCAGTTTGACGTGATACTGCTGCAGCTGACCATACTGCAGCCGCTACACAGGTACAGACCAATGGTGCCCTATGGAGCGGCGTCCAGATGACAATCTGCAGCTTCTTTGCACAATGCACGACGATCCCAGAGCGCCTCCAGGCGGATGGGACATTGCATGTCCAGCAAGTGCCAGCCCACAAGCCACCAGCAGAGTACAACCTTTACCAACTCCGAGCTTATGGGAATCCCGTCATGTTGGCTCCCAGACCAATGCACCGCACCTCGCGCGCGGAGGCTGAGGGCAGGAAGCCGATGTCCAGCGCGGCGACGCGGGAGGCGGCGTCATGCAGCACATTGTACCCGTTCCACTCCGGCTTCACCACATCGCCCTGCTCCACCAGCTGGTGGATCTGCGGCAGCGGGGCACAGACAAGGTTGATGGATCGAACTGTTTGAATCCGACAGAGACCATTTGTTCATGTTGCACCTGTTTCACTCCGGCTGCACGGCGTCCCCCTGCTTCACCAGCAGGTGGACATGCGGCAGGTGCAAGACACGTTGGAAGTATGCTTGCAGACTTGTCCTCGCTGGCAACCGTTCCATATCAATCCCCTCTTTCCAAGTTCTGGTACAGATGCAGAGCACCTGCTGCAGGGCAGAGCGGCCGTGCGGGAGCACATGCCCAAGGAGTGATTGCAGGCACTCTACGAGCGTTGCTCCCGCATGGCGGCTCCAGTTCACAGCCACATAATCGGGGACAGTGGACATTGTCTGCTGCATGGTGCTGCCGCGGTCGGGACGTCGCAGGGTGCCTGGGCCTAGTAGCACTGCCAGCCACCGCTCACCTTAATCAGATCCTCAACACCCAAGAGACAACCCCGCATGCCACAGGTGAGGGTTGTGAACCCACCTGCTGCATGATGGCGCCGCGGTCGGGTCGGCGCAGGATCCCCGGGCCTACCAGCACCGCCGGCCGCTGCGCTGACTTGAGCTTCTCCAGCAGCTCAGACTTGCCCTCGAGCGCCTCGCCCAGCGCCGCGCCGCCCTCCCCGTAGTACTCGTACGGGTATGTCAGGTCGGCGCGCTGCCCAATGACGGCCACCTCCGCGCCGTCCAGCCAGCACTTGCGTATCCTGCAGATGAATGGATGTTTCAAGTTGTATTACCCAAGCTCTGGAGGGGAAAAAAGCTTTCACGACAAGTCAGGGAAAAAAAGGTTTTTCGTCAAGCCGGCGCGCTTCCCGAAGACCGCCACCTCCGCGCCTTCCAGCCAGCATTTGCGTACCCTGCAGATAAGCATTGAGCCATCAGTAACAAAGCTTCGCGTGACTGCCCGATGACTACGACCTCTGCGCCGTCCAGCCAGCACTTGCGTATCCCGTGCTCCCGTGCAGGAAGACGGCTGTGCTTGGCCCTCACGGGGCATAGCAGAATCGAAAACACACATCGGAACAGAGCTGACATATGGCCGCAAACACGACTGCTGATCCAGTCTGCGCGCTTGCGGTGAAGGGTGCCAGCGTCCCCAGGTGCCAACGCTTCGCCGCCTTCTGCTGGTTGGGGAAGGATTCCGAGCTGGTTCGAGACAGCGGCGAAACATGGCGGCCGCACGCACCTGGAGTTGAAGACGGGGGCCTCGATGCGCGGGTTGGCGCCCACGATGAGGATGAAATCCGCCTGCTCCAGGCCCAGGATGGTGGTGTTGGCGATGTAATTGGAGCGCACATCCGCGTCCAGGTCCGCAAAGCCCGCCTCGTGCACTGTGTTGCCGCTGCCCAGCGCGTTCAGCATGTCCTGTGGCAGGGAAGAGAAGGTCGGTCTTTGGAGTGTGACTTTAAAAAGCAGATGATGTATGTGTCCAGATCCGCGTAACCCGCCTCATGCACCGTGTTGCCGCTGCCCAGCGCGCTCAGCATGTCCTGCGGCAGAGCAACATGGGTCAGTACTATGTTCAAAGATGCACATGCGATGACGTCTGTCCAGGTCCGCGAAGCCCGCCTCGTGCACCATGTTGCCGCGGCCCAGAGCGTTCAGCATGTATTCCTGCCGGAACTTCAATCGATCGAAGGTGACATCACAGAATGCAACTGTACATCCGTATCCAGGTCCGCAGACCCATGCACCATGTTGTTGCTACACAGCGCATCTGACATGTGCATTGAGGGAACAGGTTGATGGCAAGTGGGAGCGCCACAGACGCGGCTGTCCCAGAAAAAGGCTTGCAGCGGTTCCTTAGCCTGTGCCCCAGGGGAGTAAAAGCGGTAGGACTGTGATGGCATGCTGGCAGCTGTCAAAGCCCTGCAGCTACCAGTCCCCTGGGACCTGTTTGTTCCGCGTCTCCACGCACGATGACACCCATGACGATCTTGATTCGTCCCAGCGAGCATCCACAGCACGGATTGCCAGACGAGTCGGGACATGAACTCCTGACCTGTCCACAGGATCTGTTTGCCAGAAATCGCGAATCGGATACCAAGTCTTCAAGCGGCCAACCACATATTCTGCAGCACCCACCTTGAGCGCAACCATGGACTCAGCATCGGCGAGCTTGCCGGCGATGCCGCGGATCTGGTCGCCCGACAGCCCCGCTAGCCGCTGCTTGACGACGTCCAGCGCCTCTGCCCAGGACTTGGCGTGCAGGTTGCCCGCCTCGTCCTGTAAAATGTCCGGACCATCCTCGTGGCTGGCAGTCATGTCCCGGATATGCAGCGGCGGGTAATGCATCCTGATCTGAAGCACAGTGCCAGAAAGTGCCACAACCTTGTCACACAACCCTGCTACAGGTGCTTAGGGCATCACGAACATGAAGTAGCGGGAATTGCGGCGCGCGCCTTGACGAGGGGCACGGTGAGGCGCTGCCGCTTGAGCGCGTCATACTGGAAGCGCCCCTTGTCCGCCAGCCACTCCTCGTTGACGTTCTCGTTGAGGCGCGGCTGGATCCGCATGATCTGCAGCGCACATGCGCCAGACGTCAGCCGTTTTCGGCCATTTTGACCAGTGCAGTCGACGCACCCGTGCGCTGTCCTTTCCGTGCCAACATGGCGTGCAACAAGCAGCGTATCAGGCGCCAAAGGGGATGCTGTGCTCGGCTGTGTGGCAGAGAGGCCAGGCTGAGGTGTGGTGTGTCTGCCTGCACCTCGGCGCCACGGGCGTCGATGCGGATGTTGGCGCCCATCGCGTCCGACACGTCAATGGACTCGGTTGGGCGCAGCTCCCAGTTGCGGGCCGTGAAGGCGTAGGGCTTGGAGGTGAGCGCGCCCACGGGGCACAGGTCGATGACGTTGCCGCTCATCTCGCTGGTCATGACCTTGTCCACGTAGGTGCCGATCTCGGAGGCCTTGCCGCGCCCAGTCATGCCAATGTCCTCCACACCTGCGCAGATTTTGATACTTTGAGTTGTAATTTTGAGTTTGCTTGTTTTGCTGACCCTTGTCAGGCGTAGGTGCCGATCTCGGAGGCCTTGCTGCGCCCCGTCATTGCCAGGTCCTCCACGCCGCGCAGTTGTTCATCTTCTTCATACTGTAGTTCTTAACTGGTTGATGGGTGGAATCGCACGCATTTTACAGTGTCGACTGCCCTGTCTCGCATTGGAGAGTGGCAGCATAGGTGCAGGCTCCTCTGCCGCCTGTGAGCTGCTCGAAAGACCTGAAACAGGTTGCACACAACACAGTGGACATGACCAGGTGACAGGGCATGCCATGCGACGCGCACCTGCGACCTCGGCGGCAAAGCGCACACAGCGGGTGCAGTGGATGCAGCGAGTCATGACGGTCTTCACCAGCGGCCCCAGGTTTTTGTCCTGCACGCTGCGCTTCATCTCGGTGAAGCGCCCCCGGTCGGAGCCGTACACCATGGACTGGTCCTGCAGGTCGCACTCGCCGCCCTGGTCGCAGATGGGGCAGTCCAGCGGGTGGTTGATCTGTGGGGCAGAAGAGGCTGTAAATTTGTGGTGGTTTATGGCAAGCCCTTCTACACCATGGACTGGTCCTGCGAGTCGCACTTGCCGCCCTGTCGCAGATGGGCCAGTCCAGCGGGTAGTTGATCTGCGGGGCAAGCAAGTTCTCCGTCCTGTTTTATGATGAAACCTTGACTCGCAAAATGACTGGCCCTGCAGGTCATCCTTGCTGCCCTAGTCGCAGGTGGTGCGGTCCAACGGGTGGTTGATCTGCGCGCAGAGGCACCAGACGCCTTGTGTGATGCAGCATTCACTGTGCATAGTCCCATGAAGTCTAGTGCAAACGTAAATTCTTGCATCAAAGTGCATCAGTGGTGCCTGATTCGAGTGTGTTCCTGCCCGTCCTGCACGATCTGGCATGCCATGGCTGACATTCGGGAGCCGGAGACCGCAACAGATGCCATCAATGCCGCATAGAGCAGCGATGGCGCGCATGCGGCACTGACGGCGCTCACGTCACCACTTTGCCAGAATTTCACTGCTGTTGGTCTGTAGCTGGCTGCGAAGCTGTGACGTAATCTTCACGCTGAAGACCCACCAGTAGGAACTCCATGACGCCCTCGCGCGCCTTCTTCACCAGCGGCGTGTCAGTTTTGATCTTCATGCCTGGGCCCGCCGGCATCGCGCACGACGCCACCGGCTTGGGGCTCTTCTCCACCTCCACCAGGCACATGCGGCAGTTGCCCGCGATTGACAGCCGCTGGTGGTAGCAGAACCTGCGGTGCATGGGGAAGGTCATGTCATGCACCGCCGTGGCTTGGCGGGACAAGCGCAATATCAGACTCGTCATGGGTGCAGCACCTGCACGGCGTCAGTCTGCAGCGTGGCGATGTCCCCAAACAGATATCGAGCCCTGAGAGGGTAGCACCTTGGGCTTGCAAGCACGGCCACTTGCTGACGCGCAAACGGACAGCGCCCTAAGCACATGCTGCTGAGCTGACTGGAATACCGTCGACCGCCAGCAGCTCGGGTAGCAGCACTGGTTGCGACACTGTGCAGGATAGAAGCTGCCTCATCTGCCATCGGCACCGAAGCCTGAAAGTTGATGCAGCACCAACCTGGGGATGTCGACGCCCGCTGCGTCGCAGGCCTGCAGCACGGTGGAGCCCTTGGCCACCTGTGTCGATACGCCATTGACGAACACCTCGATGGCCTCCTGCGGCGTCTGTCCCGCCTGTGTGGCGAGAGCAGCAGTCCGCACACGTGCGCTGGCTGTGCAGCAGGCCAGCTGCGCGGCCGGCCCGCTGCGCTTGGCAGCCTGCAGCAGGCGTTGCATGGTGCTGCTTCTACGCTGGCCGCGCGACTGCGCAAACGTTGCTGTGCACTGCTGACTGATGCACGATGTGGCATTGTCTATCGCATCGCCCCCTGTAGACTCTCAGGGTGTTTCGCAGTTTCGCTGCGTTGTGCGCAGGACCCTAGCACACCAGCACACGGGCGGACTTGCATCATTCATGCCGAGCTGAATGGGTAGGCGGGGAGCAAGAACATTATGTATGCTTTGTGGTCCAACGACAGCAATTTGCGGTGCGGGCGTCAGGAAGGCGGTCACGTGCGCGCGGTGCTCACAGCGCCAGCGCCATGATGCTTGCTGCTTGGTTCGCTGCTTCACCAACAAGACTCGGTTCGAATTCCTGATGACAACTTTGCGTCCAGCCAACGAAAAACCCTTCCGACGAGAAGCCTGCTGCCGGCCAGTCCGCTGTCCGCGGCCAGCCCGGACTTGTGCACCAACAAGTGCATTTTGGGTTCAGTGTGGGCACAAAGCTGCTGTGCTTCCATTTTGCCGGGCGGCAGGTTGGGGCAAATTGGAGCTTCTGGCTGCGCTTTACTGAGACGGCCGCTCATCACAGAGACTGCAAGCTTGCCCGCATCCGCTCATTGGGCGTCGTATCCAGGGACGCCGGCTGGAAGTCCTGCCCGGTGATGGCCTCGTACAGCCAGATGTAGCGGCGCGACAGCTCCGACACCAGCTCCGGGGGCGCCTCAGGCAGCACCTGCGATCGATTGAATAGCTCGCAAATCACATTCGAGCCTCATCCACTTGGATTTGAGACACACCGACTTGGCGCTATTGCTGAGCCACGGAGTCGGGAGAGGCAGCTCTGCCGTTCAAATATGAATGCTTCTGGATGCGTGCGCGCACCTCGTCCTTGTAGGGATCGCAGTGGTCGCGGAACCACAGGCGCAGGAACTCCTTGTCGATGTTCATGGGCTCCTGCCGCGCCGCATGCCGCGCCTCATACGAGTCTGCCAGCCAGTAGCGGCTGCTGTCCGGCGTGTGGATCTGCAGCACTGCACATGACAGTTCTTTCTCTAGAGAGGAGGGTGCAGCACAGCAGACTGGACAGCGCTCTGCGTTGCATCACATGGGACGAAGATGGGCCGCGGAATGTATGACATCATGCATCGTGTCTGCCCGCCGCTCCCTCCCCCTCCATCGATTGTTTGAGGTCAGGCTCCAAGCGCACACTCACACATGTCAGGCGCACCTGGTCTATGAGGAGGCTGCAACCTTTGGCGACGCGCATCTTCAATTTTGGTTACAGCTTCACGTGTGCACCTCATCTATGAGCAGGATGCGGCCGTCCACGGAGCGCCCCATCTCGTACTTTGTGTCCACCAGCAGTAGCCCCCGCTTTGCTGCTGCCTGCTGCCCGAACTCAAACAGCGCCAGCGCCGCGCTGCTGGCCTGCAAGCAGCGGGTGCACACGTCGTTTGGGGCATGGCCGCTATATTGTGGCTTTGGCTGTTGAACATCAGCTGGCGTCTCACAACTACCGACTGGGTGGGGGTGGGAATGTATGCAGATGCGTCGGCGGCGCGCAGCAGCTCGCCTGCACACACAAGGGCAGGCGGCCGCGTCAAACTTCAAATTTCAACTCGTCCCACCCTGCCGGCATCATCAGCCCCTGCCGCATGCAAACCGCAGTGGCGATAGGCACATCAGATTGCAACTATCTACAGACCCACCTCGTCCCACTCTGCGGGCGTCATAAGCCCCTGCCGAACGACCTCCGCGGCGCTGATGGGCACATCGTGTGACGCCGACTTGGTGGTTGGCGTGATAACGTTCTGCTCCAGCCGATCGTTCTTCCGCATGCCGTCGGGAAACGCATTGCCGCAATACTCGCGCTCGCCCGCAGCGTAGTGCGTCCACAGCGACGTGTCCGTGCTGCCTGCGCCAGGAACGGAGCCTGCATGAAGGCCTGCATGAACCTCGCAGAAATGATGTGCCTGCGCCAGGCGCTGGAGGAGCAGAGCTGTTGCCACACAGGAAGATTGAAGGTGCATCTTTACTCCACAGAGTTCTTCGCAATGTTTCCTGTATCAAAATGCATGGGGGTTGGAGCAAATCCAGTACCCCGCCCAGTGCAGCGCACCTGTCATGAAGCCGCGCACAACGAACTCGACGGGAAACACCTCGCACTTGCGCATGACGGAGACATTGGGGTCGGGCGTCGACAGCAGCGCGTTGGGCACGATGTGCTGCGTGTGCTGCATCCACCACGCGCTCGTCTGGTTCAGCACCTGGCCCTGCGCGAACAGAGATAGCATGCGGTTTCCAAAGAGTTGTGTCTTACCACTCAAGAGTGCGCGTCTGCCATGATGCGCTGCGTGTGCTGCATCCTCACGGTGCTGATGTGGTTCAGCACCTGGCCCTGTGGGGAGTATCAGAAATGCACGTCTGGATCTCCACGAACGTGGCTGCAGAGGGACGGCTGCTGCGGCAGCGTGCCGCGCCCGCCCTCAGGCTGCCCCTCGTGGTGCGCGCGGATCCTTTCATCCAGCAAAGGAGCGGTCGTTGGGCCGTGCCTGGCTCTGCAGGGAGTGGGCCAATGACACAGAGAGGGCGCTCGCCATGTTCTTACATGTAGATCTGTAGAACTCACCTTGAAGGGCACCGAGGCGAGCAGCCGGTCAAAGGCGGACTGCCGGTCCGTGGTCACGATGACCAGCCGGTCCTCCAGCTCGTACACGTCCCGCACCTTGCCCTGTAGTGGATGCATTGTTTGTTCGTGCGGAAGTAGGTATGGCAGAGTCGTGACTGTGAGGTTAGGACGGTGGTGACACGCTGACGTTACGCCAGGCGTGTGACGCCTGTTCCTGTGGACGTACAGGCACGCTCAAATCCAACACCAGCAAAGCCACCTGCTCACCACTGTGCATGCCCCCAGCTGCAGGTCCGTCTCCGTCAGGCAGCTGCCCAGACCATTGGCGATGGCTACGTCAACCTCCGGCCGCACGCTGATGGCGGGAGCGGCGCTGGCACTGCATTTGCAAAGGCGCTCGAATTAGCGCCGTCGCCACACACCGTCCGGGTGGCGTTGATCCGGTGTTTGGGATGTGGTTGGACGCACAGACTGTGTCAAATTCATGTCCAAGAGGGACACAAAGCTGAGCATGCTCACGCTGCAGCTCGGCAGGCGACCGCCACATGGCCGCCACTGCGGTGGCTGCTTCGTCGAAGCGAATCCAGCGCAGTTCGTGCGTCTGGACGGCTCGGCTGTGGGGATCTGAGCTGTGCTAGGCTGCGCTGGCTGGCGATCTGCTGCAGAGCGCGGCTGCGCATGCTGCCGCCAGGTGCGGCGGCCAGCATGGGCTGGAGGGACAGGCAGTTACTGCAGGCGTCAGATCAGTCACTGATGTGGAGTACTGAAGCTCGAATACTTCAGAAGTTGTACCCAGGTGACGTCTGCAAGTCCGAATTTGCCTGTGACAAGACTCGATGCTGCGCGGTTTGAACGGCTGTATGCAGGAGCACTTTTGATTGCTGCCGATGAGATGGCGCGCGGCCCTGCTTTGCAATCACTCCCCGGTACTGCTTGCGTAGACAAAATGTGATGCCAAACGCGGACCTTGCAACTGGGATTTGCATGCATGATGTGCCGACATGCGAGTCCGATGGCTGGCTCGACAACCCAGACAACGGCCAACCGCAGTTGCCCACACAACACTTGCATTCATTCTGCTGCCCACACCCCCTCCTTCCTGCCTTCGCTCAGACGAATGCAACGACATCTCTTTGCAGTCCGATGGCAGCGCCGCGTGCACCACCATACTTCTTCAGGGCCTTATTGTTATGTTGATCACTGCAAGTCTGCCATTCATTTTGAAATCTGGTGCGCCATACAGCTTGATAGTGAGCCCACTGTCGCAAATGCTGTTGAGCTGCCGCCGCAGCTGGCGGCAGCGAGGGTCCTGCATCAAAATACTTTGTGCGTCGACTGATGGGTCCCTGTCGCTGTCGCACAGCTTCGTAGCTTTGAGGGAAACGGCATTCCATTGCTTCTAGTTTGGTGAGTGAGAGCATTTCACAGCCCACTGGGTGGGCGAAACCCAGGTGGCAGTCGCTGCAATCGTTTTAGATGCGCATCCACGACGGCCATCTTCCCAGCTCAGCACAAGCCACAGGCACAGATCGGCAGCATATGTTGCGATTGCTGCTCTCTGATTGCACCTTCAACCTCACGCTTGACAACACAGCATGCCATCGCTCTGATCCTGCGGGCGCACATGCACCGATGCAAGATTGGTACATCAACGTGTCCATATGTCGCATCGAGGAGCCCATCATGAGGTTTTATCTGCAGAGCGGCCTGACCATCTTTATAGCTCCGAGCCTTCGACTTCCTACATCGAACATTTGTCTGCCGCACATCGATTGCAGAACGAGCGCCTCATCTGCCAAGCACTGCAACCCTGCACTTGAGCCGCAAAACCCTCTGCCAAGTGACATCCAACTATTTCCTTGCCAGCAGCGAGCATCTAGCAGCGAGCATCCAGGAAAACTTCGAAGAAATCCAAAACCACACAGCCTGAAGGATGGATGTCTTTCTAAGTCGCTGAAAAAGTGTCGTCACTTGGCGTCTTGCAGCGAGCTCTGTCACAGAGCCGCGCCATGCCAACCGCATATCGAGCCGCGTCACCGCCGCCGCTTCTTCGTTGGGACTTTAGGGAACAGGCCGCTGGAGCTGTCGTCTCCGTCGTACCACGGCGGCGGCGACGCCTGTGCCTGCTGCTGCGGCAGCGCCGCATGCTGCTGATCTGCATTTTCCGCTTTGACCTGCTGCTGGCCGCCCCCTGCATTCGAACGTCATGCACGCTTTGAGACTTGTGGCAGGAGCCGGCAGAAGTGAGAAGCCCCAGGTGCAGCTCGGTGCATGCGGAAGAACAGACACTTCTCTCTGACAGACATTTGGAGGCAATCAATTTGATCTCACCTCTGCCGCCACCGAAGTGCAGCTTGAGCTTTGTTGGCTTGGCCTCCGGATGATGTGGAGCCGGGGCGCCTAAAGCATAGCCGTTGGCCCCGCCGCCGCCGACGCCGCCCGTCGCGTCATCCGCCGGTGAGTCGCTCTGCTTGCCTGAGCATGCTCAGAAGATACAGTTCAGTATTGACAGTCACTGTCAGCAACAGTCGCCACTGTGGGGCACGGCAGGAAGCCAGGTGCTTTGCAATGCGTCTGCTGAGATAGCTGGTAACATTAACAATCTCCACTATATAAACAGTCATCATTCACATAACAAGACGACCGGCGATGCGCGACACGTTGCACCTGCTGCCGATGACGGCGCGTCGCTGACAGTGTCCAGGGTGCCGCCGCAAGACGACAGATGGACGCTGTCGGCGCGCTGGATGCTGTTGGCTTCCATATAGAAATGTAAGAAACGTTCATCAAAGTAGAGCAGTCACCTGCTGCTGACGACGGCGCGTCGCTGACGGTGTCCGGGGTGCCGCCGCGACCCGACAAATGGACGCTGTCGGCGCGCTGGATGCTGCCGGCGCCCGACGCCCCACCCAGCCTGATGCGCAGTCGCGACGGCCCCGCGTCTCTGCCACTGCCGCCGCCGCCAGTGCTGGAACGTAGCCGCCGTGCCGCCAGCGCGATGCTGCTGGCCGGGCTGCCGCCGACGCCTGCAACCATGCCTCGATATCATCAGCAGATGCTGAGATCGCTGTTCGCAAGAACCATCTCAACAAGAGGACATGCGCCACATACAGTATTGGGTGGTTGTGAGCAGAGGACATACTGAAGTTCATCATATGCGCTTGCTATAAACTCTTCAGTCTCACCGCTGCCGCCGCTGCCATTGCTGTAGCTGCTGTGCGGCGCCGCCGCCGCCGCCGCGGCGAGCTCGGCGGTGCGGCGGGTGCCGCTGGGGCGGCTGGCCCTGGCCTCCCCGACTGCCATCTTCTGCGCCTTGACCACCAGCGGCTGGCACCTGCAGCATGACAATACCATGTCAACATGCCATACCATGTGATGGCCGCATTGACGCCAAGTGTTCAACGCCGCATGCAGTTCCAGCAAAACAGTTCAGGGGTCCCAGAGTTGCAAGACGCAGGCCTGCACAGAGCAGCCAAGGGTCTAGCAGAAAGCATAAAGTCTCGAGCGAGGCAGTGCGGTGCAGTGCAGTGCAATGCGGGGCGGTGCAGGGCGGTTGTTGTAGCACACCTGTCGGCGTAGACTGCTGCTGCGTACGCCAGCGCAGGGGCGTCACCGGTTGCTGCGGCGGATCGCACATCGTGCAGCCACACGGCGCGCTCGCGGGCGGTCCGCCACAGGCTGCAGCGCGGCGGGTGGCGCCGCCGCTCCCGCTCGCCACCATTCTCCGCCGCTTTCTGTGCGCAGCCGAGAAACCACGGCCTCTGAATGACTCATACATCGACGTCGACTGTGGCAGGTGTCGAGCAGAGCGCCACGCGATGGAACAGTGGGCGCTGATGCCGCATTGCCGCCATGCAGATGCCTCGCAGAGTTTGTTTGCTTGTGTGTTTGTTTATGACATTGACCTTGCTATTCACGCCATGAACAGACATGAACCGACGGTCAAAACACATACCAGCTCCATCTTCTCGGCGTCCGAAATGTCCAGCTCTGGCAGCGGCGGCAGAACCACGATCGGCGGCCCCGCCGGCTCTGGCGGCGGCGGCGGCGGCGCGGCGCCGGTGCCGCTTGCGGGCCCCGCCTTCTCGTCGTCGTCGGACGCCGAGTCGTCGTCTGTAGAACACGCGATGGCAGGTCAGCTGCAGCACAGCCTCAGATCCTTGCAGCACAGACTCCGTAATGACAGAGACCATGGCGTCTACACAGAACTGGCGGCACATGCAGGGTTCCCTGCGTGGTGACAGAGACGATGGCCTCCACACAGCGAATGCAGGTATTCCTGTGCTGTTGTCGCTTGTCCAGTTGCTGCGCACTCGATTTGATGAACGCAGCTCACAAGCTGTGCCTGTGACACTGGTAGCTGGGAGCGCACCGTTGCGGGCGGGCTTGGGGGCGGCGTCAGGCGGCGGCCAGGGGAGTCCCTTCTCTTTGGCGGCCGCCTCGTCGCGAAGCGCTTTGAGTCGCTCCCGGTGCCGCTGCAGCCGCCGCTGCTGCCGCGTCTCGTTTGCGGCCGCTGCCTCGGCTGCCTGCGACGGCACAAATCGGCTGACTGAGTCGAGGAGAAACACCAGCAGCACAGAAGCTTGCATCGCTGTGGCAGGTTGGCTGTGGCATGTCAAATGTCCGACCCTTGCAGGACCCGTCCACTGCAATGCAGGCTGCTGAACAGCAGGCCTGCACAACTCACACGAGGCGCGATACAAAGGAGGCACGCACTACAAAACCCTAAATGTTAAACCCTGGCGCACCAGGTCGCGCGGCAGCGGTGGCAGCAGCTGCGCCGGGTCGGCCGGCCAGTTGGCCATGGCCTCGTCGTGTGCATTGCGCGGCAGCCCGTCCATCAGCGGCGATGCGAGCTTTTCCGCCTCCAGCAGTGCCACTTTCAAGTCTGGCAGCCCCTCAATCGCACGCGCCCGCCGCCGCCAGTCCTGCACACAGCAGGGCACTGGTTTCAATCAATATACGAGGTTTTGGACGTCCTGGATTGGCATAATGCTGGCGCCCGCCAGCAATTAGTCGCCCTCATGTTGCTGCAGCAACCGTGGGCAGGAAGCTATGGAAGCTGGAAGCTCTGTGGGGTCAAGTGCACCTTCATGCTGCCGTCCAGCACCGTGCCGAAGGTGTTGTAGAGACCGGACAGCGCAGCCTCCAGCGCCTCTGCCGCCGCCCGCGCCGCCGCCCGCTGCGCCCCTGCCACCAGCTCCTCGATCGGCGGAGGGTCTGGCTGCCCGTCTGCCATTGTCCTGCATGATGCCGGACTGATGCCCATGTGAGCAGCCGCTAGTCGGCAATCCAACACATCGCGGCACGATCGACGCCAAGACTTGACTGGCGCACAGAGATGAATCACTAGACCAGATGTAGATGCCAAGGCTTGCGCTAACACAGCTGCGATGTAGCTCAGAGCCACGCGTCCAGGTCGAGCCCACCGCCACCAGCGGGGCGAGCGACATTCACATCGTTGCGTGACCATCCTGAATAATCCAGACAGCTTGCAGTGTGCACCTGGAGACTGCGTCCAGGTTGAGCGCGGGGCGGGCGCCGCCGTCCAGCGCCGCCGCCAGCCCGTCTGCCCGTCGGTCCAGCGCCGCTGCCAGGCCCTGTATCAAGTACGAGGTTGTCAGGAGCTGGGATTCCTGTCGAAGCACGTGATACATGCCTGCACACTTCACTTCTCGAAACGCGTGAAAATGTTTCGAGAATTTTCAATCTCTTGAAAAAAATAGAAATTTGTAAATTTCCTCCTTATTCAAAAAGAGTGAAGAAAATTATAAAAAAAGAATGAAGGCTACCTTCTCGCGGCAACCACGCGGGTTGAGCCGCGAGCGCAGCTCCTCCAGCTGCGCGGCGCTGGTGATGAGGTGCACCGGGCCGCTGCCATCCTCCACAAAAATGGCGCCCGGCTGCTCACCTGCGCATGAAGAGAATATACATAAGTTTTCAGACTCCGTTTCTGAATACCACGACCAGCTGCACAACGCTGGTGATGAGGTGAAGCGCGCCGCTGCCGCCCTCCGCGAAGATGCCACCCGACTGCTCGCCTGCAGGAAGTGCATGGCAAAGTTTTCAGAGTATTTTTCTGAAGTGGCCTTCCAGCTGCGACGCGCAGGTGATGGGGCGTGCCAGCCTGGTAGCGCCCATCACGAATGTGGCGCATGTCTGCAGGGGAGCGATTCTCATATAGAAGAAGAAAGGATGTTGACTTTCTTCGATGACGTCATACAGGACCTCGGGGCACCTCGAGAACGGCACCAGTTGCTCGTTTGAGAGATGCGGTCGAGGATGGACTGTTACCAGACACCTTGTGCATCACCATGAGCGAGCAGAAGACTGCACCCAGCCCGTGGGCGCATGTACGCTGCCCACTGGCTTGGCTGCGAGCCTGCTGCATTTGCACATGGCCGACATGCCCCAGACTGAAGAGAAGCAGGCGCTGCTTGATAAGAGCTGCAGAGGCCTGCTGGGGCGCCAGCAACGGCCCAGGAAACATGAGGAGGGACTCGCTTCCTGAGGCTGCGCGGCTGGAGTGGAAATCACAGGTGGGCATTGTGGCAGTTGGCGTGGTGGCACCCGCACGTACCTGTTGCTGATCACCGCCGCAGTGCAGACCGAAGTCGTGGGATCATTGCTAAGCAGCAGGATGATGAGAAAGACGAGCAGGCTTCCATCAAGCAGAGCATGATCCCTTTGCAGGCTGCACCTGGGAACCACCAGTAGTGGCGGTCGGCGCGGTCGAACCCTAGTGCCTCGGCGCGGATGGCGGCGCCCACAACCGCTGCCTCGTGTGCTGCCTCTGCATCAGCCCGCGCCGCCTCGCCGTTTTCGCGCTCTTCCTGCAACTCCGCCAGCCGCGCCTCCGCCTGCAATGCAGCATTGGTATGAAGGCTTTTGCGACAGTATTTTGAAAATGCCTTCGCGTTGCCACTCGCGCTGCCGCCCTATCATCACACTTTTCCGCAGCTCCGCCAACCGCGTTTCCGCCTGCCATATAAAGATGGTGTTGAACATTGTTTGCGACACGATGTGTACCAAGCGGGGGGGG
>JAABUW010003177.1_pt1 | contig 23738 bp, 18 predicted proteins | sample 5560081 | NCBI WGS metagenome assembly JAABUW01 (sample SAMN10711882, study PRJNA513363) | rock metagenome | isolation source: Antarctica rocks | place: Antarctica: Victoria Land, Knobhead sud | reverse complement strand
TTTCAATTCAATGAACATAGCAATGACAGAGACTGCAACATATAAATCACTAGTCAAATGATTGAATGTGACTACTTTCGCGATCATTGTCACGAAAATCGATCGACTTCTAAAAACAGCTAGAAATCAACTTGAAGATGTAAATCTATAAGAGCTTTCACATGAAGAGATCTTGAAAAAAGTCAAAGCTAAGCTTTCTTTGAAATATCATGACTATCTAGACGTGTTTGACCGAGCGATAACTGATCAACTATTCTCTCATCGCTTCTATGATCATAAAATTGAGTTAATCGATGAGAAAACATCTTCTTGAAGTCATCTCTATCATATGTCTGACTACAAGCTTCAAAAGATGAAGAATTACCTGATCAAGCATCTGAATAAAGACTTTATATCTTCTAGCTCAGCTTCATATGCTTCGCTCATACTATTCATTGAAAAGAAAGATGATAGCTTGCGTTTCTGTATAGACTACAGAAAGCTCAATGCTTTGATCAAACGAAATCGCTACTTCTTATTGCTAATAGACGAAACTCTCGCTTGTATTCAAGATAGCAAGTATCTGACTTGATTGAACATCATTGTTGCCTTCAACAAACTGCGTATGCATTCAAGTAGTGAAGATTTGACTATCTTTATCATCTCTTTTGATTTCTACAAATATCGCGTGATGTCTTTCAAATTAATCAACGACTTGACTTTCTATCAACACTATATGAACGACGTGCTATTTGACTATCTTCATCAGTTTTGTCAGATTTATCTAGATGACATTATCATTTACAGCAAAACACTGAAGAAACATAAGTGACACGTATGATTAGTTTTACATAAACTATGAGAGACTGATCTTCAGATGAATATAAACAAATGCAAGTTTCATGTTCAGAAAATCTTCTTTCTAAGACTATTGCTATTCATCGAAGAACTAAAAATGAATCTCAGAAAAGTACAAGCAGTAGTTGAATGATCTACTTCTACAAATCTTACTCAGATGCAGTTCTTCGTCGACTTCTGCAATTTCTATCAACGTTTTATAAAGAACTTTTCAAAGATTGTTCATTCTCTGATTCAACTAACTCAAAAAGAGATGATATTTGAATGAGATCAAGCTTGTCAAACAATCTTTGATTATATGAAGAAATGAATGACTGAAGTCTCTATTCTTCGTCATTTTGATCAAAATAAAGAGACTATTCTTGAAACAGACTCATTCAACTACGTCAACAATGACATACTTTCTCAGTATGATGACGAAGAAACATTGCATTTAATGATCTACTACAGCAAGAATCTGAGTCTCGCTGAGTGCAATTACGAGATCTATGACAAGAAACTACTAGCAATCTGTTACGATTCTAGCTACGCATCTATGTTGGTAGCTATGTTGATAGCTATGTTGATGACTATCGTCGACCGCTCGTCGCTAGGCTATAGAATTGTTCCGAGGTCAACCCTATTCAGGGTTAGCTTATGTTCTTCTGAGTCATATAGATAGTCGGCTCTTTTCCTCTAGATACTTTCCTTCCTTAGCATTTATATACTCGTTACATTACACTCATATGACTCGCTCTATGCTGACCTCTAACATTATATAAATGCTTCTTCGTTACAGGCGAAGAGAAATAATCTGCATCGACTTGCTCTGCTCGATTCACACGACTATTGACTTTGGTCTAGCCGACTCGCGATCGTGCAGGCACTCACCCTTCTTTCTCATGGGCTGACTCAGCGAGAATAAACAAAAGATTCAAACTCGTGCGCTGATCAGCGAGTATAAACAAACGATTGAAACCATTCGACTAGGTCAAAGATCAGCGAATTAACCGTTCATTCAGATTCGCAAGAAATTCTTCGAATTTGTTGAACAATCAAAGAGGTCAGTCTAGAACTGCGTGAAGTCTCTATCTCGATGAGCAAACCTCAACAGTGAGCCTGCTTCAATGACACTCACCGTCAATGCGATGACTCACCTACCCTCATCGTCCTACCCATCAGTGAACCGGTCCGCCTACTCGTTCATGTGCAACTAGTGAGCCTGCTACAATGGCACGATAATGCCTTCGGCAACAAGCAAACCTTTGAGCTTGTTCCTATATCGAAACCTCAGTGAGTCTGCTTCAACGACACCCTCAATGCGATGGTCTACCCACCCTCATCGCCCTACCTACCAGTGAATCTGGCTCGTCATCGAGTTCACGTGCAAATAGTGAGCCTGCTACAAAGGCGCCTTCCGTCAACGCGATGATCTATCTACTCACATCGCCCTACCTATCAGTGAATCTGGTCAAATGTTCACGTGCAACTAGTGAGCCTGCTTCAATGGCACGGTCAATGCGATGACCTACCCACTCTCATCGCCCTACTCATCAGTGAACCTGGTCATACGTTCATGTGCAACTAGTGAGTCTGCTACAATAGCATCATTCTACCTCGCATAGTGAGTCTGCTACAATAGGCATTTCGATTCTACACAAGGCTAAGGAAATACATTCATGCGAACATGAATCGTTGAAGAGAGGGGGTAATGTTACGATCCTAGCTACGCATCTATGTTGATAGCTATGTTGATGACTATGTTGATGACTATCGTCGGCCGCTCGCCGCTAGACTATAGGGTTGTTTCGAGGCCAACCCTATTCAGAGTTAGCTTATGTTCTTCTGAGTCATATAGATAGTCGACTCTTTCCTTCTAGATACTTTTCTTCCTTAGCATTTATATACTCGTTACATTACACTCATATGACTCGCTCTATGCTGATTTCTAACACAATCATTTGTGTCTTCAAGCATTGATGATCTGAGCTGAAATTGACTGAGCTACTCATCAAGATGTTCACTGATCATCAAGTTTTAACGTCATTAATGAAAGATAAAGAGCTAAGTAGACGTTAAATGCGCTGAATACAAAAGCTCATTGACTTCAACTTCAAAATCATGTATTGCTCAAATAAATAAAACATCAAAGTTGATGCATTAACTCGTTGAGTCAATTCAGTTTCTAGAAGTTTCGAGAATGAATGATGTCACTATCAGTGAACTACAATTCTCACGTTGAATTGAATGAAAATTGCTGATCTAAAGAAGAAAGAGAATAATGAATCAATTTATCAATTGATTCTAGAAGCTAACAAAATCAACGAGAATTATATTCTACTTCGTGAAGTCATATTAAAAGATGAAGCTCAATATGAAGATACTGTTACAAGCGTACCAAGGCTGAATAGAGCTAGTCAGTGTCTCTAGCTCAGATCTGGCTCAGTCTCTATTTTCTTTCATCAACATCATCTTTCTTTCTACATCACATTCTACTTGTGTCATAAACACATTCTCTTCAAGCTTAGCGCAGTCTCTGAATATTACTTAAATAGAAGCTCTTGTACTCATTTTCTTCTGTATTCTTAATATTCAGTTATAACTATCTCTAAAGATCAAGCATTATTCAACTCTGACTTTCGCTGATTGACTCACCTAGGCACGATTCTGACATTATATTAAGAATTTGTTAATCACATGATACTGATCTCATTACTCATTCAACATACTCATACAGACAGAACAAGTCTAAAGAAATTCGTTTACCTGATGATCGACGCAATTGAAAGACTGAACAACACTAGAAAGTTTGATAGAATCAACGACAAGACTGTTTGAATCGCTAGACAACTTATCGCTCACTAAGTACGCAAAGTTCACTCAATCAAGAGAATCAACTCATTCTCATGAAACAGACGAGTGAAAATAAGCTGTTCAACTCGATTAAGAGAATTGACAATAAAGAATCTTCGTGAATTGCTTGAGAATCACTCAAAAACTCACGAAACAGAAATACTCTTCTAATCAACAACATTCTTTTCTGAAGATTAAACACTTGATCATACATCTTCATTAATACTGTCGAGCATCGTCATTCGCTCGATCTCGTTCTTTCTTCAAATTTCACCATGTCAAAACGTTCATCTATCGAAGAACGTTTCGAAGAATTTCGAAGTCGCTTTTCTCAAACCTCTGAGACTGATTCATTGAAACTCTCTAGTGCTGAATCATTCATCAATGAAGACAACGAGTCATTCGCTGAAACAGTAATATTTCCTGTTTCTATCGAAAACTGAAAGACTCAATGCATGACTCTCGACAGAGAAACAGATCAACTCAACGAGCTGAGTAAACAACGAGACAACGAAATCAAAGAGTTGAAGACTAGACTTCAAACTAAAGAAATCACTTCTTTTGATTTCATCTACTCTAAGCGTTCTAGATCTCAGAAAATACCTGATTCTCTCTGATTTACTGACGAAAAGAATTCTACTTGGAAAAACTGATACGGCAAAATTCAGAATAAACTAGAGATCAACGTCGATCTCTTTTCAAATGAACGAGTCAAACTGAGCTATGTACATTTCAGATTATTTGATGACGCAGCTGATGTCAATTAATCTAGACGCGAACGTGACTGTGTCAATCTTTATAAGATCGTCGATGATCTTTTGAAAGAACTAGCTGAGTTGTTCAATGATTCAGATAAGAAAGTCAACTTTCGTAGGAAATACTACAACTTGATTCAAGAATCAAAGAAGTTCAGCGAGTTCTACACTCAGTTTCAACGATTATCTTTCTATCTGAAGTATCACGAAAAGCAACTGATCATCGATCTGAAAGATAAAATAAACTCTCGTCTTTGATTCATTTGAATAGATCAATTAGTTCAACCTGATTTTCTCAAAGAAATTCATTTCTACCTGATTTGTTTGAATAATGATCAACGAGTCATTTGAAAAATCAAGAACAAAGTCAATCTCATCAAATGCATCAACAATCTGTCAAAGATCATCTTTCATAGAGCTGTTGTTACTCAATCAGTTGATCATTCAAAATCTGATCATCTAAAGTCGCGCGACGCGATTTTAACTAACGTCAAGAAAGCAGACGTTCTAGTCGAAACCTGTTTTATATGTCATAAATCAGATCATAGCTCTAGAGAGTGTTCTGATCGATCTACTAGAATCAATGCAGTGAACAATAAATACGATCATTTCGAGTTTGATTTCGATTCGAATTTCGATTCAAAAAACTAGTCATTTCTTCAAAAGTCATTAAAGAAATAGAGATTATATCTTTGTGCAAACTAGACGAAATTCTATCAGAAGAGAATTACTTTGAAAAGTCGTTTCTAATTGACGTCTTTCTCAACTCTCAGAATCGATCTTTTAGTCTTTGTTCTCTGATAGACAGTGATTCAGTCGCTCATATGCTCATACACGCTAACCTAGTCAATAGAGTATGCGAGAAACTAGAAATTCAATTTATATCACTGGCAAAAGAGAAGTTAATAAGAGACTATGATGAAAAGATATCTAAGAAGATCATCACTCATAAAATTCTACTCAATCTCATCATTGAAAGTCATAAGAAATTGACTGTATCAATGCTGATAGTTGATATCAATCATCATGAAGTCATATTGAGTAGACTTTGAATGAACAAAAACGAAATATTATTGAATATGCGAAACGACGTCATTGTTTTTTCGAATCAATTAAATACTTCTATTTCGATTTTTTCAATTCTTCTCAATTCAAAGCACTCAAGTTGATCGCGATCAACTTTGCTCTCTTCTATCATTCAGACTAAGGCTTCTATTATGCTCAAACGATCTGTTTCAACTACGACTAAGAAAGAATCATTCTCGATTCAAAGCATAAATGCAGCTTTGTTCAAAACTTTACTGAATCGATCAAAGAAGAATCAGACTGAAGTCTTTGCTTTATTCATGACTGATATTGATAGAGAAATCGCGTACAATACTCAGTGCAATTTGAACGTTTTAAACGTCTCTTCAATCAATGAAACGACTCAGAATTTGAAAGATATTAAAGTCAAGCTGTCATCAGAATATCATGAGTTTCTAGATGTTTTTGATCGAGCTCAATCAAATAAACTACCTTCTCATCGCTTCTACGACCATAAAATCGAGCTCATCAGTGATTCAACGTTTTCTTGCTGTCGAGTCTATTAAATGTTTTCTGTCAAACTTCTGAAAGTAAAGAAGTACTTAAATGAGAATCTGTCGAAGAAATTCATCACTTCTAGTCAGACTCTCTATTTCTTCTTCGTTCTATTCGCTCTCAAAGCAAATGAAGATCTTCGATTCTGCGTGAACTATCAAAAGCTAAATGTCATTTTCAAAAGAAATAGGTATTCTCTATCGCTGATAGACGAGATCATTGGTAAAATAATGAGTTGCAAGCATCTGACTAGATTGAACATCATATCAGCGTTCAACAAACTTCGAATGCATCTCGATAGCGAGAATTACATCACTTTTATCACTGCTTTAGAAGCATATAAATACAAGATGCTATCATTCAAACTGACTAATGAATCGACCTTCTTTCAGCAATATATGAATGATGTTCTATGAAACTTTCTGAACGACTTTTGCCAAGTCTATCTAGATGACATTCTCATCTATAGCAAAACGAGAAAGAAACATAGAGATCACGTCAAACTAGTATTGAGTCGACTACGCGAAGCTGAACTGCAGATGAATATTCGAAAGTGCAAATTCAATGTAGAAGAGACTGTCTTTCTAGAAGTCATCGTATCAGAACTAAATCTTCGTATGAATTTCAGCAAAGTGACAGTCATAGTCAGCTGAATCACTTCGATCAACCTAAAAGAAATTTAGAGCTTCGTGAGATTTGTTAACTTCTATCGTCGTTTCATTAAGAACTTCTTGAAGCTAGTCAAATCGTTCACTCAGCTAACAAGAAAGAACATGTCTTTTGTTTGAAACAAGATCTGTGTTCAAGTCTTGACAATCTAAAGAAACAAGTCAGCTCAATCTCAGTACTTTGTCACTTCAATCTCAAACGACAAGCTATTTTGAAGATCAATGCTTCGAACTATGTAAAAGGTAAAATACTATCTCAGTACGATGACGAGAAAGTTCTTCATTCGATGATCTTCTACAGTAAAAGCATGATTCTCGCTGAAATCAATTATCACATCTATGACAAGAAATTGCTAGTCATTATTCAATGCTTCGAACACTGACGACTCGAGCTGAAGTGCACTGAACTACTCATTCAGATATTCATCGATCATCAAGCTTTGAAGATCTTCATGAAAAATAAACAGTTGAGTCAACGACAAGTCAACTATCTGAACATTCTGTCAAAGTTCAACTTTCAGATCATCTTTAGATCAGGCAAAATGAATACTAAAGTCGATGCTCTAACTTAAATGTCTCTAGCGAACGTCTCTGAATCAGCTCAACGACTTGAAGATCGTTTTCAGACTATTCTGACTCTCGATAGAGTCGATGTTCTATTCGTTGAATCGAAAGCAAATCTCTATCAGCGAGTATGTATGATCAATTAAACGAATAAGCTCTGCGACGAATATAGACAAGCTATGAACAAGAACAAGCTCAAATTTCATATCACTAAATTGAAGAACTGCGAAATCATTAACAGCATTCTCTTTAGAAAAGACTTACTGTGAGTTCTCAAGAATATGCATACGAAACTGCTACAAGAAGTGCATGATCAATCTTCAATCTCTCATCTCGACAATAAACGAATCATCAATCTAGTTCAGCGTTTCTACTATTGATCAGATCATCGAGCTATTATTCGATGATACATTCGAAACTGTCATGCTTGTCAGCAAAGCAAAGCTTCTAGAGATAGCATCAATGAACTTCATCATTCTCTTTCGATTTCACAGAAACGCTGAAAAGATATAGCTATGAACTTCATCACTGAACTATCTCTGTCAGAGAGCTATAACGTCATTTGCACAATCATATGTCATCTCACCAAGAAACGTCACTATGTTTCCTGTCATTGAAAAGACGATGACATCTCAGTCGAAGAAACGGTTTGAATCATGCTATGAAACGTCTATCGACTGCATGATCTACTCAGTTCTATTGTTTCAAACAGAGACTCTCAATTCATATCGACTATGTGAAAGAGTCTTTGCAAGCGACTGAGAATCACAGCTAGTCTATTCACAGTCTATCATTTGAAGATCGATGATCAGACGAAACGAGTCAATCAAGACGTTGAACGCGAACTTAGAATCTACTGCAATTACATGCAGAACGACTGAGTCAAATGAATATCTATGATGAAATTCAGCGACAATTTCAATATCTTCTCGACCATCTCAATGATCTCTTTCTGGTTCAATAAAGAATTTCATTCTCGAATGAGTTTCGACTCAGATACAACTGACTATGAAACAACTCATGAACGACTTGAAGCTAGAAAAGCAGATGATATTGTCATTCAAATGAAAGAGCTACTGAGCTTCAACCGTCAACAATTGAAAAAGACGAAGCTGATCATCGAAGTTCAGATCAATAAACATAGACGAAACGTCATCTATGAAGTAGATGACTGAGTTTGACTATCTTTCAGAAACGTCAAGACAACGAGACTCTGCAAAGATTTGAAAGACAAACAACTAGAATCATATCAGATCACTGTCAAAGCAAGAATCTTCTATCATCTTCATCTATCAGTCAGCATGAAGCATCTGCATTCAATGTTCAGCTCGAAGCTACTGCGGCCGTATTCAGAAAATTCTCTATCAGAACAGCATGCAGAATCTTTCAGACTCATCATTATTGATGATGATGACAATAAATACTGAAAGATAGATGACATTCTGAACTTCAGACGCTATCGAGGTCGAATACAGTACAAGATCAAATGAAAAGATCTAGATAGAGACAATGAATGATACTATGTCGATAAAGACGAATTCAATGACTTCGAGAAAGTTTTGAACGAATTTCATGCGCTATACTCAAGAAAGTCACGCTAGTACCGAAATAACTCAATAAGAAAGCAAGCAAACGAGCGACATTCATGCGAACATGAATTTTCGAAGGGAGAAATAATGTTACGAGCGTACCAAGACTGAATAGAACTAGTCAGTGTCTCTAGCTCAGATCTGACTCAGTCTCTATTTTCTTTCATCAACATCATCTTTCTTTCTACATCACATTCTACCTGTGTCACAAACACATTCCCTTCAAGCTTAGCGCAGTCTCTGAATATTACTTAAATAGAAGCTCTTGTACTCACCTTCTTCTGTATTCTTAATATTCAGTTATAGCTATCTTTAAAGATCAAGCACTATTCAACCCTGACTTTCGCTGATTGACTCACCTAGACACGATTCTGACAGATACTAAATTAAGAAATTGTTGAGTTCAGAACGAAATACTATATTGAAGTGATCTTCTATGAGTTTTCTTTGATGAGCATCTTCAAATAAAGTTAATTCAAGAAGTTCATTGTTAGAAATCAGCATAAAGCGAGTCAATATGAGTGTCATTTAACTAGAAGATAAATGCTAAGAAAGAAAGATAGCTACAGAAAAAAAGCTGACTACATATGTGTGTTTCTCAGTCGACGCTAGACTCAATAAAGACTAGTCAAGATGATGAAGCGAGAATAGGTTTGACAAGGTTAGAAGACTGAGTCTGACAAGGCTAGAATCGTGACATTACTTTCTTTCTTCAATGATTCATGTTCACATGAATGTATTTCCTGCTCGATTCAATTGACTGCTCAATCATGATTTCACAGACTCAGACTCATTAAATTCTGATTGACTGAATAGTTGAAAGCGCTTCTAGCGCGATTTGTTCGAATATCAAATATGAAAATCATCAACTATCTTTTGAGCGTTCATAAATTCATCATCATCAGCGTTGTATCAATTGAGATCATTGTCATAGTCATTTCATTTGACTCTATACTGAAGTCATCTTCGATAACGACGAGAATTCAATATATCGTCAATTTTTCATTCGTCTTCGTCGTTTATCACTATTAATCTGAGAGACTCATTCTTTTGATCAGGCAAGAGATCATCGACGACGAAGCGAAGCAGATCAGGGTGAAATACGTCATGAACATGCATAGTCTCTGATAATTTCAGCTTATATGACGAGTCGACAAGATCTAGATTTGTGAAGAGATCGAGCATTTTGTCGTCTAGCTTCTTGAAAGATCTCGCTGTAACGATGTTTCGTTCATTCAGAAACATCTTTGATTCGACCTCATAATCAACTTCTTTTCTATGCTTATTAGCTTGTTGAATCATTTGTTTCCTTGTTTTGACTAGAGATTCGCGAGCAAACGTCAAGATCTTGTTCATATGTTTAGATATATTCTCGACTTTAGTCGCTTGCAAGCGTTCATGAGAGCTTTCATATTCGATTGTATCGAGTTCGAAGCTCATACGAGAATGAAAGTCTTTGTTTAGAAAGAAAGAAGTCGAGAAGATGACTGAGAACAAAGCATTATTGTCGACAAACTCAATCATGAATAGTAGCTTAGCTCAGTCATTCTGCATGTATGAACAAAAGAATCGAAGGTATCTTTCAACGTTCTGATTGACTCGTTCACTTTGATCGTCGATTTGAGAGTGGTAAGCAGTGAATAGTTGAAGGTTAATGCTCAGTCTTTTGCAAAGAAACTTTCATAGAATGAAGATAAATTGAGAGTCTCGATTCGAAACAATAAAATTGAGTAAATCGTGTATTCAATATATTCACTAAAGCATTAACTCAGCTGTTTTTTCTGCTGTGATTTCTTCGTCATCAGTAGAACAAGAAATATAGTGTCGTTTCTTTGACAGTTTACATATCACTGTTAGTATGACGTTTTTGCCTTCAGAAGAGAGTAGATCGATGATGAAATTCATGACTATGTTCTTTCATTGCTGTTTGAGTATGAATAGAGAATGTAGTAATTCATTGAATTTATCTCGAGAAGCTTTTGATCGCTGACAAATGTAGCAGTTTCGAATATATCTATCTATTGTCTTTCACATTGAGAGTCAATAGTAGTATCTTTTTATTGCTTTCATCGTTCTAAGAATTTCGAAATGATCAATAGAAGATTGATCGTGAACTTCTTGAATCAGCTTCATTTGAAGATGCTCATTGAAGAAAACTCATAGAAGATCATCTCGATATAGTATTTCGTTCTGAACTCGACAATTTCTTAATTTAATATCTTTGTATTGAGCTTCATCTTTTGATACGACTTCATGAAGTAGAACACAATTCTCGTTGATTCTATTAGCTTCTAGAATCAATTGATAAATTGATTCATCATTTTCTTTCTTCTTCAGATCAGCGATTTTTATTCAATTCAACGTCAGAATCGTAGTTCGCTGATAGCAACATTGTTCATTCTTGAGACTTCTAGAAACTGAATCGACTCGACGAGTCAATGCATCGACTTTGATGTTTTGTTTGTCTGAGCAATACATGATTTTGAAGTTGAAGTCAACGAGCTTTTGAATTCAGCGCATCTGACGTTTACTCAGCTCTTTATTCTTTATTAATGACGTCAGAGCTTGATGATCGATGAACATCTTGATTGATAGCTCAGTCAATTTCAGCTCAGATCATCAATGCTTGAATGCTCGAATGATCGTTAGTAGTTTCTTGTCATAAATCTCGTAATTGCACTCAGCGAGACTCAGATTCTTGCTGTAGTAGATCATTGAATGCAATGTTTCTTCGTCATCATACTGAGAAAGTATGTCATCGTTGACGTAGTCGAATGAGTCTGTTTCAAGAATAGTCTCTCTATTCTGATCAAAATGACGAAGAATAGATGCTTCAGTCATTCATTTCTTCATATGATCAAAGGTCGTTTGACAAGCGTGATCTCATTCAAATATCATTTCTTTTTGAGTGAGTTGAATCATTGATTGAACAATCTTCGAGAAGTTCTTTATAAAGCGACGGTAGAAATTGCAGAAGTCAATAAAGAACTGCATCTGAGTGAGATTTGTAGAAGTAAATCATTCGACAACTGCTTGTATCTTTCAAGAATTCATCTTCAGTTTCTTGATGAATAGCAATAGTTCTAAAAAGCTGATCTCTTGAACATGAAACTTGCATTTGTTTATATTCATCTGTAGATCGATCTCTCGTAGTCTATGTAGAACTAGTCGTACGTGTTTCTTATGTTTCTTCAGTGTTTTGCTGTAGATGATAATGTCATCTAGATAGATCTGACAAAACTGATGTAGATAATCAAACAGCACGTCGTTCATATAGTGTTGATAGAAAGTCGAGTTGTTGATTAATTCAAAAGACATCACGTGATATTTGTAGAAGTCAAAAGAGGTAATAAAGATAGTCAAATCTTCGCTTCTTGAATTCATGCGTAGTTTGTTGAAGATGACTATTATATTCAATCAAGTCAGATACTTGCTATCTTGAATACGAGCGAGAGTTTCGTCTATTAAGAGTAGAGAATAGCGATCTCGTTTGATCAAAGCATTGAGCTTTTTATAATCGACGCAGAAACGCAAGCTACCGTCTTTCTTTTCGACGAATAGTATGAGCGAAGCATATGAGATCGAGCTGAAAGATATAAAGCTCTTATTCAGATGTTTAATCAGATAATTCTTCATCTTTTGAAGCTTGTAGTCAGACATATGATAGAGACGACTTCGAGAAGACGTTTTCTCGTCTGTCAACTCGATTTTGTGATCGTAGAGACGATGAGAGAATAGTTGATCAGTCATAGCTCAATCAAACACATCTAGATAGTCATGATATTTCAAAGAAAGCTTAGCTTTGACTTCTTTCAAGATCTCTTCATGTGAAAGCTCTTGTAGATTTACATTTTCGAGTTTATTTCTAGCTGTTTTTAGAAGTCGATCGATTTTCGTGATGATGATCGCGAAAGTAGTCACATTCGACCGTTTGACTAGTGATTTATATGCTGCAGCCTCTATCATTGCTATGTTCATTGAATTGAAAGACGAAGCGAAGTTGACTGAATTAGATGATTTCATGATTTTACTGAATGAAGATGACTTCTCGCTGAGTCGAATGACAACAGAAGAAATAGATCTCTTTAGTATTTGAGTAGAAGTCGAACTCTTCTGTTCTATCGCGATTTTATTGATGACAGAAAGAAAGATCGAGCTAGCATCAATATGAGTCTTTGAATCAGAAAATTGAAGGCGATCGTTTCTCATATCAATCGTTATCTCGATCTTATTCATTCGTGTTTTTTCAAGAATCATCTGATGCTGACTCAATCGAGTAATCAGCATAGAGATGAAACGTTTCATATGATCTTGAACAGTCAGATTCGAATAAATTGCATGAGTAATGAGCTTTTTTGCATAATGATCATCGAATTTTCTTATTGACTTGAGCTTGATTAAAGATAACGATTCAATTTGCAAATGATCACAAACATTCTGCGCGATTAATTCATCAATGAACGAATAGTCAGCTGCTTCAGTGTCAATCAATGACTTTAATGAGTAACTAATTTCATCGCTAGATAGTACACATTCAGTAGTCAAAGATTTCGAGGCAAAAAGATCATCTGATGAACTCATTGTTGAAGAAATTAACACATCTTTCATTGCATCTTTGATGAAAGTCACTAGTTTTTTGCCTCATTCTTCGATTTCTCTGTAAATAATTTCTTCTCTTCTTTCAACATGATGATCTCATTGAGGCAAGAGGTGAATGCACAAGATGTCGAAGTACTAGCCTTCTGTTAGAGATCTGTCTAGAGCGAGTCAGATAGGAATGTCATTTAACTAGAAGATAAATGCTAAGAAAGAAAGGTAGCTACAGAAAAGAAGCTGACTACATATGTGTGTTTCTCAGCCGACGCTAGGCTCAATAGAAACTAGTCAAGGTGACGAAGCGAGAATAGGTCTGACAAGGCTAGAAGGCTGAGCCTGGCAAGGCTAGAATCGTGACATTACTTCTTTTCTTCGACGATTCATGTTCACATGAATGTATTTTCTGCTCGGCTCGATTGATTGCTCAATCATGATTTCACAGGTTCAGACCTGTTAAATCGTGATTGGTTGAATTGTTGATTAGCGCGATTTGTTCGAGTATTGAATATGAAAATCGTCAACGACCTTCTGAGCGTTCATAAATTCGTCGCCATCAGCGTTGTACCAATTGAGATCATTGTCATAGTCATTTCATTTGACCCTATACTGAAGCCGTCTTCGATATCGACGGGAATTCAATATATCATCTATTTTTCACTCGTCTTCGTCGTTTACCACTATTGAACCTGAGAGTTCGTTCTTTTGACCAGGCAAGAGATCGTCGACGGCAGAGCGAAGCAGGTCAGAATGAAATACATCATGAACATGCATAGACTCTGATAATTTCAGTTTATATGAAGAGTCGACAAGATCTAGATTGATGAAAGAATCGAGCATTTTGTCATCTAGCTTCTTGAAAGATCTCGCTGTAACGATGTTTCTTTCATTCAGAAACACTTTTGATTCAACCTTGTAATCAACTTCTTTTCTATGCTTATTGACTTGTTTCATCATTTGTTTCCGTGTTTTGACTAGCGACTCGCGAGCAAACTTCAGTGTTTTGTTCATATGTTCAGATATATTCTCGACTTTAGCCGTCTGCAAGCGTTCACGAGAACTTTCATATTCGATGACATCGAGTTCAAAGCTCATACGAGAATGAAAGTCTTTGTTTAGAAAGAAAGAGATCGAGAAGATGACTGAGAACAGAGCATTATTGTCGACGAACTCGATCATGAATAGTAGCTTAGCTCAGTTATTCTGCATGTACAAACAGAAGAATCGAAGATATCTTTTGACGTTCTGATTGACTCATTCACTTTGATCGTCGATCTGAAAGTGATAGACTGTGAAGAGTCGAAGGTTAATGTTTAGTCTTTTGCAAAGCGACTTTCATAGAATGAAGGTAAATTGAGGGTCTCGATTCGAAACAATGAAATCGAGTAAATCATGTATTTGATATATTCACTGAAGCATTAGCTCAGCTGTTTTTTCTGCTGTGATCTTCTCGTCATCAGTGAAGCAAGAAATATAATGTCGTTTCTTTGTCAGTCTACATATCACTGTTAGTATGATGTTTTTGCCTTTCAAAAGAGGTAAGTCGATGATGAAATTCATGACTATGTTCTTTCATCGCTGTTCAAGTATGAGTAGAGAATGTAGTAGTTCATTGAATTTATTTCGAGAAGTCTTTGATCGCTGGCAAATGTAGCAGTTTCGAATATATCGATCTATTGTCTTTCGCATTGAAGATCAATAGTAGTACCTTCTTATGACCTTCATCGTTCTGAGAATTTCGAGATGATCAATAGAAGGTTGATCGTGAACTTCTCGAATTAGCATCATTTGAAGGTGCTCATCGAAGAAAATTCATAGAAGATCATCTTGATATAGTATTTCGTTCTGAACTCGACAATTTCTTAATTTAGTATCTTTGTATTGAGCTTCATCTTTTAATACGACTTCACGAAGTAGAATACAATTCTCGTTGATTCTGTTAGCTTCTAGAATCAATCGATAAATTGATTCATCGTTCTCTTTCTCTTCTAGATCAGCGATTTTCATTCGATTCGACGTGAGAATTGTAGTTCGCTGATAGCGACATCGTTCATTCTCGAAACTTCTAGAAACTGAATCGGCTCGACGAGTCAATGCATCGACTTTGATGTTTTGTTTGCCTGAGCGATACATGATTTTGAAGTTGAAGTCGACGAGCTTTTGTACTCAGCGCATTTGACGTCTACTTAGCTCTTTATCTTTCATTAATGACGTTAAAGCTTGATGATCAGTGAACATCTTGATGAGTAGCTCAGTCAATTTCAGCTCAGATCATCAATGCTTGAAGACACGAATGATTGCTAGTAGTTTCTTGTCATAGATCTCGTAATTGCACTCAGCGAGGCTCAGATTCTTGCTGTAGTAGATCATTGAATGCAATGTTTCTTCGTCGTCATACTGAGAAAGTATGTCATCGTTGACGTAGTCAAATGAGTCTGTTTCAAGAATAGTCTTTCTATTCTGATCAAAATGACGAAGAATAGAGGCTTCAGTCATTCGTTTCTTCATATGATCAAAGATCATTTAACAAGCTTGATTTCATTCAAATATCACCTCTTTTTGAGTTAGTTGAATCAGAGAACGAACAATCTTCGAAAAGTTCTTTATAAAACGTCGATAGAAATTGCAGAAGTCGACGAAGAACTGCATCTGAGTGAGGTTTGTAGAAGTAGATCATTCGACTACTGCTTGTACTTTTCTGAGATTCATCTTTAGTTCTTCGATGAATAGCAATAGTTTTAGAAAGAAGATCTTCTGAACATGAAACTCGCATTTGTTTATATTCATCTGAAGGTCAGTCTCTCGTAGTCTATGTAGAATTAATCGTACGTGTCGCTTATGTTTCTTCAATGTTTTGCTGTAGATGATAATGTCATTTAGATAGACCTGGCAAAACTGATGAAGATAGTCAAATAGCACGTCGTTCATATAGTGTTGGTAGAAAGTCGAGCCGTTGATTAATTTGAAAGACATCACGTGATATTTGTAGAAATCAAAAGAGATGATAAAGATAGTCAAATCTTTGCTATCTGAATGCATGCGTAGTTTGTTGAACGCGACAATGATGTTCAATCGAGTCAGGTACTTACTTTCTTGTATACGAGTGAGAGTCTCGTCTATTAATGACAAAGGATAGTGATCTCGTTTGGTCAAAGCATTGAGCTTTCTGTAATCGACGCAGAAACGCAAGCTACCGTCTTTCTTTTCGACGAATAGTATGAGCGAAGCATATGAAGCTGAGCTAGAAGATATAAAGTCTTTATTCAGATGCTCAATCAGGTAATTCTTCACCTTTTGAAGCTTGTAGTCAGACATATGATAGAGGCGACTTCGAGAAGATGTTCTCTCGTCGATCAACTCAATTTTATGATCGTAGAGACGATGAGAGGGTAGTTGATCAGCCATCGCTCGGTCAAACACGTCTAGATAGTCATGATATTTCGAAGAAAGCTTAGCTTTGACTTCTTTCAAGATCTCTTCATGTGAAAGCTCTTGTAGATTTACATCTTCGAGTTTATTCCTAGCTGTTTTTAGAAGTCGATCGATTTTCGTGACGATGATCGCGAAAGTAGTCACATTCGACCGTTTGACTAGTGATCTATATGCTGCAGTCTCTATCATTGCTATGTTCATTGAATCAAAAGGCGAAGCGAAGTTGACTGAGCTAGATGATTTCACGATTTTACTGAATGAAGATGACTTCTCGCTGAGTCGAGTGACGACAGAAAGGGTAGATCTCTTTAGTATTTGAGTAGAGATTGAACTCTTCTGTTCTATCGCGATTTTTTTGCTTGAAAGAACAGTCGAATGAGCTTTGGTAGAAGCTTTGATATGAGCTTCGAAACTAGAAAATTGAAGGCGATCATCTCTCATATCAATAGTCATCTTGATCTTGTTCATTCATGTTTTTTCAAGAATCATCTGATGTTGATCTAATCGAGTGATCAGCATAGAGACGAAACGTTTCATATGATCTTGAACAGTTAGATTCGAATAAATCGCATGAGTAATGAGCTTTTTTGCATAATGATCATCGAATCTTCTTATTGATTTGAGCTTGGTTAAAGATAAAGATTCGATTTGCAAATGATCACAAACATTCTGCGCGATTAATTCATCAATGAACGAATAGTCAGCTGCTTCAATGTCAATCAATGACTTTAATGAGTAACTAATTTCATTGCTAAATAGTACACATTCAGTAGTCAAAGATTTCGAAGCAAAGAGATCATTTGAACTGCTCATTGTTGAAGAAATTAACACATCTTTCATCGCATCTTTGATGAAAGTCACTAGTTTTTTGCCTCATTCTTCGATTTCTCTGTAAATAATTTCTTCTTTTCTTTCGGCATGACGACCTCATTGAGGCAAGAAATGAATGCACAAGATGCCGAAGTACTAGTCTTCAGCTGAGAGCAGTTCTTTGAAAGATGACTCGATGCTTTGCAGTTGAAGCAGATGATTGACATTCTTGATCGTTCAGGTTCGAGAGTGGAAAAAGTAGCGAGTCGAACATAGCTAGTAGTCGAGGCTGAAGCTGATGTCGACGAAGAAACAAAACGTTTTTTCGAAGCTGCTATCGATTTGACTGTTCGTTGCTCGTCACGTAGCTGATAATTGACTCGTTGTTTGTTATTCACATCTTGAAGAAAGATCTTGAGCTTATCAAGCGAGCTAAACTTTATGAGGCAAACTGACAACGCGTTCTGAAGGCGATTGTTGATTTTATCCTGAATGTCGTTCATCAGAATGATATCGTCGTAGTTCAGAAAGCTGAATATTCTAGTGAATTCTGAATAGAAAGAGCTGAAAGACTTGTTGAGCTGCTTCAGAGCAACGTATTCACGACGACACTTTCGAATCAGATTCTGATCTTCGTAAATTTCTTTCAGATGTTTCAGTAGCTCTGATAGTGACTGATAAAGTGAGAGAGCGTCAACACGACGCTTTGCATAGATTTGCTGATCAGCATCGCCTTCTAGCCTGAAAATCACATAGGCAATACGAATCTTTTCAGTAGAGTAATGGTTCGCGTTGACATCGAGCTTGTCAGCTATTTTGATGTTTCATGTCTCTCAGATAGAGTCATCTGTTTCGATAAAGATGAGTGAATTCGGAAGCTTGACGAACTTGTGATGATCATTCTCGTTATCAGATAGAGTAGAAGATTCTCGTTGAGAGCGAGCTTCTTTCTGATTGACTCGTTGCTCAGCTGACTGAGTATCTTGACGAGGCATAGATCAATCAGCTTGACGTTGTTCCGCTCTGAAGTTCAATCGCTCGCCTTGTAGCTGGTTGATCTTTTTCTCTAGCTCATTGTTTTTATCAAAAGCGACTTCTAGTTGTTTCGCTCTCTTTTTGTGATCGTCTTGTACAAGAAGCCAGTGTTCATTGAGTTGTAGAGTCAAGTCTCGCTGACTTCGAAGCTCGTTCAGCATATTGATGACTTCGTTGAATTGATTGCTGACTCAATGAAACAGTTGTTCTTCGATGTTTATGTTTCATGAGGTGGCAGCTTTCTCAGCTTCGACTGAAGCATCGATGAGTAGAAGTGAAACTCTTCTACTGACAGTGCTTCTAAGTAGGCAAGTTGTTCGAGGCCCAACTGGCTCGACGTCGCGTGTCATGATGAGAGAAGATAGAAGTTGTTGATGTTTTGAATTGATGTTTTTTGGTGAGTGAAAATTCAAAGAATTTCTTGTGAATTTCAGGTAATAATTGAGTGCTTTATTCGAAGAATTTCTTGCGAATAGAATGGTGAAAATGGGTGTAGAATCGAAGAATTTCTTGCGGCCTAAAATGATGGTGCAAATTTGAAGAATCCCTTGCAAATTTTCCTTACTGAATAGGTTGTTTCGTATCGTCTATTCATCGATAGCAGAATAGATGATGAGCATTTATCTAATGTTAGAGGCCTGTCTAGAGCGAGTCAGATAGAGGTGTCATTTAACTAGAAGATAAATGCTAAGAAAGAAAGATAGCTACAGGAAAGAAGCTGACTACATATGTGTGTTCCTCAGCCGACGCTAGGCCCAATAGGGACTAGTCAAGGTGACGAAGCGAGAATAGACCTGGCAAGGCTAGAAGGCTGAGCCTGACAAGGCTAGAATCGTGACAAAGATGATCAGAAAGCTGATCAAGATCTGATTCAGATCTTGCTCAGATTTGACTCAGAATCTGACTTAGATTCAAAACTTGAATCAAAAGCTAATCAAAATTCGATCAAAGAGATGATTTCTATTCAGAATCAAATTATAGTTGAAAATCGAACGAATCAACTATGTATTGATATTCAAACAATCATGAAACAGAACAGAAGAACTTGTCAAGATATTGATCTGAACAAATGCAGAGTACTTGATGAAGTACTCTGAAAAGATGATAGACTATGAGTTTTTCAGTCAATGATCACTCAATTAATAAGAAAAGCACATGATCTTTCGATCAATGATCATTCTGACATGAATTAAACATTAGACTTGTTGAGACGATTATATTGCTGATCGAAGATGAGAATGACAATCAAACGCTACATTCAAAACTGTTACGTTTATCATAGATCAAAAGCATCAAGAGATTGAATCAATGAACTGCTGAAGTCATTGCTCATACTTGAACAACGATGACAGAACATATTCTTGAACTTCATTATTGATCTATCAGAAAGTGATGAAAGCAACGTGATTCTGACAGTCATAAATCGATTGTCTAAGAAACGACACTATATATCATGTTGATCAAATAACGAAGAAACCTTCGCAGAACAAACAGTTAAGCTGCTGTTGTTATGAGTCTTCAGAACTCATGAACTATCGAGATCAATAATGTTCGATCGTGATTCTCAATTCATATTGATTGTCTGAACGTCTCTTTGTCTGAGACTCAACATCAAGATGAAACTATTCATTGACTATCATTCGCAGATCAATGATCAGAAAGAAAGAGCGAATCAGAATGTGAAACAATATCTACGAAGCTACTGCTCATATATGCAAGATGATTAATTCATCTGATTATTTATGACTAAATTCGTTGATAACAATGCTATTTTGTTGTCAATTGAACAGTCAACGTTCTTTCTGAATAAGAGCTTTCACTCTCGTATGAGCTTCAATTCGAACTCAACTGAATATGAAATCACTCAAGCTAGAATCGAAGCAAGCAAAGCAGAGAATATATTCAAACACATGAAATGATCACTAGCATTGAATAAGCAAGCATTAGCAAGAGTCAGAGTTACAATGAAGAAACAGATTGACAAGCATCGAAAGAAAATGATTTACAAGATAAATGACATGATGTTTCTGAACTCTAGAAACATTACGACCTCAAGATCATTAAAGAAGCTGAATGATAAGATGCTAAAGTTCTTCAAGATTCTGATTGAGATCAAACATGCATATCAACTGAAACTGTCATCAACAATGAAGATTCATTCGAAGTTTGCATTGAATCTGCTGCGACTGAACTTGAAGAATTCTTTGAAAGAACAACAAAATGAGTCGTCTGATTTTATAATAATTGAAGACGAAGATGAATGAAAAGTGAAGAACATATTGAACTTCAGACACTACAAACGAGGTAAATGATTACAATATTGTGTCAATTGAAAAGAGTACGATGTCGATTTACATTGATACAACGTTGATGAAAGTGAATTCGAAGAATGCTTGAAGATCATAAATGACTTTCATGAACGTTATTTGAACAAGTCAAGATAGAAATCAACTCAAGAAAAATTGACTGAACTAGATCTGTTGTCAAGTTAAAGTTGAGTTGAGTTGAGAAAGATCAACTCAACTCAATTCTAGGTTCAAGTTGAGATTGAATTGATCTTTCTCAACTTGAGCTCAACTCAAAATTGAGTTGAGTTGCTTGAACTTGATTTCTAAAAATAGTATACTTACTCATATGCACAGAGTTTTCATGCAAACTGAATTTGAATTCAATTTCTAAAAATAGAATAATTACTTGTATGCATGAGATTTTCGCGCAAACTGAGTTTTTACGCACTTTAATTTAGAAAGATTAGCAACAAATAGTTAAAGTTTAACGTGCTAAAATGACATCAATATAAATAGTTTTAGTTAGCGTGCGCGAAAATTTCGTTTGCGCTGAAATCTCATGTATACAAGTAGTTAATCAATTGACTTTACATTCAAGAGAAAAAAAACTAAAGTTATTAATAAAAGTGATAAGAATTAACTTGAATTATGCGCGAAAGCAATAGTATCACTAACAGTGTGACAGTGCAAAAATTGTATTTACTATCTATTTGTCTTGTGACAGCGTTGCATTCTGATTGCATAGTAACATGACTATTTACTTTGTCATGTAATTTAAACAGACTTCAAATGTAAACTTTTCGCTCATAAGACGAAAAATCAATCTCATATTCTTCATTTGAATGATTACATGCTTTGCATGAATTGCGCAAAGATTAATGTCTGTTAAGTAATCAGTATTTGAATCGCAAAATCAATTGCAAAATCGATTGCAAAATTAATCATGAAACTAATCTTCATACATTGCAATCAGTCACACTTTCGTTGTCTTCTGCAATGTCTTTATAGCTTTTGATTGAAAGCGAAGATTGACTTCAATTAATTCATGACACACTTCGCGAATCACACGCTGAAACAACAGCTTTGAAATAAGTAAGTTGATTGTTCTTTGATATCAATGAATTTCACGAAGTATCACAGTTTCTTTGTAATATTTTCGCATTTTCTTGAGCTTGATAAGATCACTTTTTATGATGACATTGATAACATGAGCTGACTTAATGAATTGAACATTCTAACATATGATCAGCGTCTTTGAAATTACTTTTGCAATTCTTTTTGCAATCTAGTAAGTCTCAAACTTACTTTGATGAGCTTCATCTTTTTATCATCAGTTCTCAACTTCACTATTGACTGTTTTCGAAGCATCTTTTTGACAAATTGCTTGTTATGAGGTTTTTTACTGAGTGATGATGAAAATGATGATGATGCGCTTGACAATGATGATTCTGAGCTGCTTGACAATCGCGATTTATTGTTTGACTCGTGATCGAGATTTGATCTTGTAAGCTTGAATTTAGAATTCGCTGCAATATTATTTCTACTTTGCAATCAGTTTTGCAATCAATTCAAGAGTAATAAGAAACGAAACATGTACATAAATTCATGCAAGTTGAAAAATTCATTTGAATTTAAAATCAAGTTCAAAATCTCATCAGTTGCAGAATCAAAGATGCTGAGTAGCATTTTGTTATTAATGTTAAGCTCATTGTTTCTGTATTGCAATCAGTTTTGCGATCTTTTATAAACTCGTGAAGCTGATACATAACTTACTGAGCTGTTGCAATCATGATTGCAGTATGTTGTTGTTTGAAGATGATTGTTACAAAGAAGAAAAAAAGTTGATAATTACATGACTGAATTAATGTTGATGATCTAAATCTTAAAATCTTAAATCAAGATATTGAAGTTTAAAGTTCATATTTCATTATTGCAATTGAACTTCACTATTTTAACTCACAATCATCATCTAAATTACTAAAATATTACGTTTACACTTTCACTACTACTCTATATCATCATCGCAATGATGTCAACTAACAAGCGCAAGATAAATGATAATTATTTCAATAATTCTCATTTGAAAAAGACTAGAAGTTGAGTCAAAAGAATGACGAATGATGAAAAAGAAATAAAAAATGTCAAGAACAGAGATAGAAACATTCATTTCTACTGAATCAAGCAATTCAAAAAATCGAATGTCTATTTACAAGCATCAAATGATGATCGTGAGTTCTTGTTGACTGCGCATGTAAATAGCAAATGAAATCAACGATATTTTTTGCAATTCTTTTTGCAATCAAATATTAATAAATTCATAGAATTGCAAAAGAAAATACGATGAATCATGTAAGAGCGCGTCTTGATGTCGCAAGTCTCAATCAAGATTCTTCAATACTAAGCACTTGTTTCAATACAAATGTGAAGAATTTTCAATGAAAGAAGCTCTTTGACATCAATGATGTTCAGTTGAAAGAATAATATCAGATGAATGACTTGCTTCTGAAAGAAAAGCTCAAGACAATAATGAATGAAGAGATGATGAATGACTTGAATGTCATCAGAAAAGCATTGACAGTGAAGATTTTTCAACAGTTTCAGAATTTCTGAAAAGACGTAACACGTCGTCTTATTGTGTAAGTTTTTGACAGTTCTTTTTGTAATCTTGTTTACAACATGATTATTATTTCTTTTACTATTTGAATTTTGCTTTTGATTTTGCTCTTGATTTTGCTCTTGATGTTGCAATCAATT
>JAABUW010003174.1_pt1 | contig 23746 bp, 27 predicted proteins | sample 5560081 | NCBI WGS metagenome assembly JAABUW01 (sample SAMN10711882, study PRJNA513363) | rock metagenome | isolation source: Antarctica rocks | place: Antarctica: Victoria Land, Knobhead sud | reverse complement strand
TCGTCCGCGTCAAAACCTCACTGCATCGTTCATTCACACTGGGTGCGCACGCGAACCACCTCCGCGCATCTCTCTTTCGTCGCCACTTCTCGTCCCTCCCTCCTGCTATTTTCACTTCTTGATCGAGAGCATCTGCTAAGATCGTCAATTCCCACGAGTTAAAGCTCTAGCTTCACGGCTGCAACTTCTCACTTCCTTCTCCGCCTCATCGCGCGATTGAGAGCATTAGTGACGATTATCGATTCCCGAGAAAGGAAAGCCTCACCTTGTGGCCGGGACCCTCTGTCGGACCTCTTATTTCACTCTCCACTATTGCCACTTCTTGTTTCTCTCTTCCCTCTCCCAGCTCGATCGAGAGCGTTCGCTATGATCATCAAATCACTACCAAGCCTAAGCCTGATCTTCTTAGCTGCAATCGACTCATCTACATCTACGCTTTACATCTCCACCTCTCTCTCGACTTTTTGACATCCAATCCTTTTGACATCCAATCCTTTTGACATCCAATCCTTTTGACATCCAATCCTTTTGACATCCTAAGATCTTGAATCCCCCAACTTTCGAGTACCAGGCATCCCATCATCTCTCACTTCGATCATCCAGGCCTCACCACCCAGTACTCTATGGCGGACCCTATCTCCCCGGGAGAGCTTCGAGGGCGTACTGACCCGGGGCGACCTCCTCTTCCAGCCCACTGTGCCAATCTCGATCCCACCATCAGCCTCTGTCGCATGCCCGCGACCGAGGAAGCCGTGGACGCTTGGCTGGAGGATGTCGAAACCATCGGGAAGGATCTCCATGGACTGGCGAAGCATGATTCCCTCACTATCGTTCCTGCGCTGATAGATCTTGGCTGACCAGATAATATTAGGGCGCTATGGTGGTCCGTCGCGACCGGGATTGTTCCGGACGGACGATGGTTTTTTCACGAAGAGGAAACTGGCGACTTCGGCATCGCTCCCGAGGATTTGATGGAGGAGGGGCAGTTTGACCCGTTTGCAAGTTGTCGAGGAGTCTCGCGCGCTTGTAAGAGGGCCTCTGAGCATAGATGGCGTGAGTCTATGTTGTTCACATGTCGCTTCTGGAACTAGCACTGACAGATTTGACCACGTCAGTTCTCGCATCGGAAAATCGTAAGCTAGTCCGCGGCACGGTTGCTCGTTTCGTCATGTTCGGTCGCTACTGGCGCAAAGGCTTGGAGCGTAAGGTATCTGGCAGGGCGAAACACAACGCCTGGACTGATGTCTGCTACGGCACCCTCGAACCTTCTCGCATGCAGATGACCAAGGTTCCCGCCCTGCTCGGAGTCCTGGAGCAGATGGAAACGGACATCAATTCACCTCTAGGAGGTGTTGACGCCATCACCCCCACGGATCTCGAGGCCGCCATCGACGCACTGCCACCTAAGTGGATGGTCTGGGAAGACCTCATTCTCACTCATGATCACATTCAGACCAACGTCTTCAAGAACAAGATGACGCCTTTCGCGGACAAGATGTACTACCCATAGTCCCAAGTCGAATGATTCGGGGACGATGCCAGCTTGAGCACGCAACACGGAACCCCATCCATCTTTCAATCACCCTCTTCCATACCTGCATCCTATTCTGGCAAAGGACCATCGACGGAAGTTCTGAACGGCATCGTCACGGTTAGTCCGCGATGCAGCGAAGCCAGAAGAATAGTTACGAGAGCATGAAGTGATGGAAACGAAGAAGGGACACGAAGATTCCCAGCATCTTTCCGCTTTGTAGAAACCACCTAGCTAGCTGGTCATACAATGCATTATCCAATCTCGCACTTCGAACGTTGACGTGACTCGCCGTGCACTCGACCGTAGAAGCAAGGGATGGGACAGACGGCTTCGGCTTCGCATGAGACTACATGCGGCTCTCCACGCCCATCCTCTCTGCTTGGCAGATCGAAATAACGTCGAATTCAATATCATCGATGCCCACCAATGACTCTACATACATGGTGAGAACGTCCCCACCCTTCAAGCCGATCATCCAACGTTGTTTTGCGAGCCAAGCAGAACGAAGGACAAGGCGCAGAGACGAGAGCGATCAAGAGGTTCGCGTTCGCTTTTCTTGGTGCAGATGAGTCTGGAAGAGCTTTCCGCTACGAACTCCTTCGAGATTCAAAGCAGAGCTGGCGGCTTGGCACAGTCGTCAACTCAATATTTAATATCGACAGGACACTTTTGGTGCCTGTAAATCGAATCCTCCTCTATGGTTCTCTCATCAATTATCTCGCAATCAAAGTCGTACCTGGATCGCTGCACTCGCAGAAGTGCAGCTCATCAGTTGCGATCAGCTACCGTCTGTGTCACTGCACCGTGGACCTTTGGCGTGCAAACTTGTTCTCATCCTCGAGCGACTAGGAGCTCGGAGAGGCTTCGTTGACGAGCCCTTCGCCAACGATGGCAAAATTGTGAGTCGTCCCAGATTGCGAGCCCACCGTCCGAAGGAGCCGGCCAAGGCCAAGGGGCGACTTAGACGAGCAGAGAAAACCGACGTGCAGCGTGGGCATCCAGGCGCAGTGGACGTCGCCATAGCTGGCGAAGCCGTCAGACAATCACATTCGACAGAACCCCACTCCCAGCGGCTGCAGCAATCAGTGAGAACACTTAGCTCCATTGGAGCGCAAGGTAATCTCAACTTATCCATCCCACTGACGATCTAAACAGCACAGGCGGCGACTCCTTCACAATCAGAGCAACAGCCTTGCTTGATCGGCGGATTCACCCATCTCCCACAGCATGCTCGCATCCCCGAAGATGGTGTACGTACCCGAAACCGCGATTTGGGGCTCTATTCAAGCCTGCACTAGCAGCATCAGTAATACGGACCCTACCCAGACGAAGTGCAGCGAAGAGGAGAGAATCCTGCTGGTCCGCCAGTTTATCGAGTGAGTTTATATTACGTGACTCACAGTTGCTGCATACTGACAATGCGAGTCAGAAAAAAAGATCGGCGGACGCATCAGCAAGTCACAAAGATAGCGATCAGTCAAACAATATTGTGAATGGCTTTTTCGACTAATCCCGTTAGAGCAAAAGGTGCGGTGAGCGACCCTTTCTGGCGTGACGGGACCTGATATGAGTGAGCGGACGGTAACCTAAACGAGCAAGCAATTGATACCTACAACCATCAGTGTATGAAGCGCAGAAGGGAAAATCAAGCGGACTGGCTGCTGTAACACCGGCTAGAGATACTGGCAACATATATTGTGCTACCAAGATTGAAGGATCGGGAGGTACAATCTTTGAGCTGAAGCAGAATGTCGATAACCTCTTCTATCTAAGCAGCTGTGCCAATCAATCATGAAATGAAATGAGCTCTGCACGTTCGTATAGCAAGTCTCCTAGTCCTACCCTCCAACAATCCTATTCTCCAACGGTCCTATCCTCCAACAGTCCTATCCTCCAAGGAGATCACCTCAGCCTGTCAAGTAATCACTAACTGCAGGTATAAAATCGGCATTATAGAACGCCTGGCTGGCGTCCCACGTCATCACACCACCAAAGGTCGAAAACTGTTGGCAGAATTTGATAATCTGCCCTAGTTCAAGGGCGAATACAAAGTCGCTGCTAGCAGCGGTTGGCGATGCCGGTATCCCTAACAGAAGCTTTATAGAACGATTCTTTGCGGTAAGTTCGTCGGACGACTGTCCGTCACTCTGGTCGGGATCGCTTAGACAAGAAAACCATGGACCCGACTTACTACGTCGACATCAAATCAGAAGGGTTGCGAAACATCTTGAGGACGATTCTACGAGACATTCGCACGATCAATCTGAACGAAGACAAGCCTACTGTAGGCTCTCCTCCGACCTAGTAGCTTGAGCCTTCCGCTGACTGGAGCCAAGGTTGAACGAAACCTGCTGTACAACTACCTCCATGAATTGGAATCGTACTAGAGCAACGCAAATACTGGCACTACACATAATGCTATCTGCCTCAAGCACTTAAACCTCTTGGTCGACTTCATCAAAACCGCCTATTATTCTATGGCTCAGCGCCTTCTCTTGCTTTTGAAGAACGACGAAATCATCTATGATTTGCTTTGGGCACTCTTCACGCCAGACTCGATGGCCTACACGACTTGCTTTGGTACCGATAAACCACAGTGCGTCATATATGATGCTGGCGAAGAGCAGGAGACAAGCAATGGGTTAAAGTACTACAAGATGGAGTGTCGGTATTTGAAGTACAACGATCAAGTATTTGGGGAAGCATCGATCAATCTTGCCATCGTGAAATTCCGTGGGCAAAGGCGCATCAGTACGTTGAACTCATTTCCTCTTCGATACCATCCGGACGAACAGGGGATGAAAGTCGAACTTGTTAAATGCGGTCGAAAATTCGTCTCCATGCTTGGAGCTTATCATCGTCACTGTCGAGGTACGACATTCTACATGAAGGACGGAGAGCCCGTCAAGGTGTCTGTCGACGATCGGGTCATGCTTGATGTTGCTTTTTTCCGGAAGATGAATCCTAACTATACCAGACCGCAACCCCATGAATTGGTCAGGAAGAACGATAATGATGGGTACTTCGATCCTTTCTCAGGGTCTTCTAGCGAACGAACGGTGGATCAAATCAAAGGTAATGGCGTGAAACCAACCAGAAGGAGGAGTATAATTTGATCATCTGCTGTCCGACAGTGCCAGATTTCGGTCTTGGAGACAAATTGTGGCGTATGATCGTGTCCTTTCTATGGTGCGGTAACAGTCAAACTGATCCGTTAATATATAGTGGAATTTGCCGTTGCCGATATCGAAGACATCAAAATGGTCCTCGACACCTTTCGATTGTTTGACAATCCTCGATGAACAGAAGGAGTTCATTATAGCCCTGGCGAAAACTCGTTTGGGTCTGGTGCCCAGCGTCCCATTTGATGACTTCGTGACGGGTAAGGGACGAGGCCTTGGTACATTTGCTTTGAATCCTTCCTCGATCTTGTCTGACTCTTCGAATCTCTGCCGGAGAATTGAGCCTTGATTCAGCGACAATGGAAGAACAGCTTTTGCGCGTCTTCCAGACCGCCAATCACTGGAATGCTCTCATTCTTCTGCATGAAGCAGACATGTATTTGGAACAACGCTCGAAGGCGGATGTCGCTCGCAACAAGCTGGTCTCGGTGTTCCTTCGCGAATTGGAATATTGCGATGGTATCATGTTCCTCACCACAAACCGAGTTTCCAACTTCGATGACGCGATCCTCAGCAGGATACATCTCATGTTAAAAGCTCCTTGTGTAAGGCGTCATTTTCCTGTCGGTAGTGCTTGTATAAGGCTTTGGGGTCTGTGTATCGACGACTGCAGCTCTCGATCGGACAAAACCTACTTCGCCCAGCTGATGATTTGTACAATTCGACGCAGTACTCTGGTTGGCTACACTTACGAAAGCGACGTGAACTTGTCACAGTCTCGACGGCTTTTGCACCTCGCATGTTTTGCCTCATAATCGCGGCATGAGAGGTTAGTATTCGAAGTGGCCAGTGGTAGTTGAAATCCACTAGCGGAATGCAAGGCATTCTGAAAAGTACGCTGGCCCAGGGGATCAGTGGGAACCCCCACCAGCTCAGTCGAGCCAGGACCCTCTCGAGCCTCCGTATCCAATGTGGTGCCATGCAAGACACGGAAGATACTAGAGGTGTGGAAGAAGAAGAGGGAGTGTAGTGAACAAGTTTGGTAAGAGCGATGGCGCTCATCCGCCGATGTACTAAGGAGAAGTTGAGAAATATCCAAAGCCAGGAACAGACAATTTAACCAACCATAGGCTCGTGCAGATTCAACAATATTCGTATATTATCATATGAACCTTGAGAGGTAAACCTAACAAGCTGGCAATGGAATCTTCGGCTTCGACTGATGTAAATCTATCTGTGTGGTCAAACTGGAACCTGGAACGTGGGGACACTAGAAATCACGCATGGACTCGGACATCACCCTAAAGCAGATCAGACTTGACTTCTGGGAAAGAGCTAATTATTATTATTCCCTAGTTTTATATGCCTAAGCAGTATTACAAATGCAGAGTGTAAGGATAGTATGTGAAAGACGTAGTACCATATACAGAACTTAGCCTCAGACAAGCCCAGCGCAAACACACACACCACAAAAACTCGCCAGCACCATCTTAGGTTTCCCAAAGCGCTCCAAAGGCCTTAACACTCGGAACGGCTCATTGGATTTCCACATCTTCATCTGACCACGAACATTCTTCACCAAGATTTGCGATATCCGCAGTGCTTATCCGCCGGGTATCCTCACTGATCAATCCAGGGAACTCCACCATGCAGTAGTCTTCCGAGATGTTGTCGATACTTTGCGATGAAGAGCTGACATCTATGCTATGCTCGAACGTCTGCTTTATCCAACGGCAACCCTTCACCTCTTTGCATGCGCTTAGGTGAGGGTGTTTTCTCTTGATCCTCTCTACCACATACTGCGTCAATCCGTCGAAAGGCTCCAGGAGGGGTGGGTCTTTGTCAAGTGCAACAGTGAGAAGCTGGATCATATCCTCATATCGATCCCCGAGGGTGACGAAGACGCGCAGGAACGAAAAACCCAACATTTCGAAGACTGTTCGCTGGTTGCTCAAAGGTTCACCGCTCAATAGTAGATCTAGGTCGGCTAGATAACAACCGCTGATGGGTTGAACAGTATCATCCGGAGTATAGGGAAGAAGACGCCCATGGCATAGCAAGGCAGCGAGGATCAATACGAGCTGCTCCGATTCCTGAGAGTTCTGAAAATCTTCTACAAGTCGTCGACATAGCTTCAAAGTCCCCCTTGAGCTTGCCCATTCACTAAGGACTCGGAGAGGCCGACCGTGGACGATTGAACTCCAAGTGAGGAGCAATAGTAAAATGTTCCCTGGCTTTCGAAGGGATGGACATCGATGATAGATTTGTTCGCTTCTCCCATTAGTGTTACCCTTCTGCCTTCACGAGTGGGGATTACAAGTATATGCCAACAAGATCCACCTCTCCTGAGCTCAATCCGCTTAACACCTGAGATGGAAGACCCTACTAATGTTAGCAATAGTTGGGCTCGTCGCTCGCAATGAAGTACCAAGTGTCCCTCTGGAAAGCCGATGGGTAGGAATCTCATTATTTGCTTACTCCATCCCACCGTATCCAGCGTGCCGATGTCTGAGTCTTTGACAAAAACTTTGGACTTCAACAGTGCTTCGGAAATTTCCTTCGGATCAAAATCTCCAAACCGTTTTGTACCGGCAACGCCGACCAGAATCATATATAAGTTGAGGTTATCGCTGGCTGTATAGTCTTGATCGAGTGCATGTTGTCGACAGTCCACTATGCCGCCCGAAAATTCGAACAGGCCTTGGACCAAAGAAATCATTTGGGGTTCTAAGCCCTGTAACGTCTTGATCGGTGCCTCGCATTCTGATAAAGCCTTGAACGGATCTGTGTAACACTTCTGGATAGGTTGAAGCAAGTCGCTTGGTCTTTCGCAAAGAGCTCGAGCGCCTCGTGAGAGTCGTAACTCCACTGCTGACTGAGACCAAGGAGCACAAGATGTTGTGTAAAAAGCTTGCGAACAGGTGGTTCAGATTGCTAAAGATTGTCAATAGGGTTGGAAAGCCGAATAGTGAAGAGCTTACCAGAATGTCGTGTGTTAGCAGCGCTCTTTCGAGCGGTATTGTAAGACCGTTTGATCGAGCAAGGTCACGGCAACATTCCTCGTATATTCGACAGCATCCGGAGCGGATCCCATTCACAGCGTTGCGGAGAAAACGAGCACGGCCTCTCTTTGTCGCCTCCCAACTACCGTGGTCCAAGATGTCTTCCCTTGTTGGTGCCGTCGGGTCGTACTTGAAGTCCATCTCGCCTTCCAAAAAGGAGAGCCATTGGAACCAGGATGTATGTATCACAATCTCATAAGCCTTGCCGTCTTCAGTCTTCCTAGCAACGATGATTTCCGGCTCCGAGTTGAGCCACTTGGAATTGCTCGTTTCGACTTGATCGGTTGGGACGCAAATGAGCTTCCATGACAGACTGGACGGGTCCGAATAAAGACCCGGCTCCAGGAGCTACGAAGATGTGTGAGCTGTGATTTGTTGACAAAGATTAGGACGACTTACCTGGATATCGGCTTGTGATGCGGCCCCCGCCACGGGCGTGGAACAAGGCGTCAGAGCCGAAGTTGCATACATTTCGAATTATTAGGCAAGGCAAACTCTTGGGAAAGAAGGCAAATAACTCTTCTGGATCTATATAAGCAAACGTAGGTTTCATGGCTCGCAGGTATCGTTAGACCACTAAAGGGGGAATAGCTCTTCTTCATCGTGGGTTTGCTCCCATCTACACTGAGAATGATTTACTAGTTGCAGAGCACATGGGGAAACCCTGGCTTCACAAGTCTAGTTGTGATAAACTTAATCTATAGCTCCAATTTCCACTTCAAGCCTAGAGGCCGGATAGGATTCTATGGCTCCAATTTCTTCTTCAAGCTTAGAGGGAGGGTCTTCAGGACTGATTGACATTTTGGAAACAGACAAACCGCGCTATCAGGCGCAGAGGCGCCGCATGCTAAAAGTCGAGAATCTGCAGGAGCCTTGTCAAAGGAAGCACCGCATGGAACTAAAAGTCGCGGATCTGCAGGCCCCTTGTCAAAGGGAGCACCGCATGGGACTAAAAGTCGCGGATCTGCAGGCCCCTTGTCAAAGGGAGCACCGCATGGAACTAAATTTCGCGGATCTGCAGGCTCCATGTCAAAGGGAGCCACATGGAACTAAAAGTCGCGAATATAGCCTCCTCCCATATCCGTCCTCTCCATTCCGCCCCACATCCAATCGGGAACTGGGCGAGACCGCGCTGAGACCTCAACGTTCAGCCCTCGGTGTTTCACTCCGTCTCATCCTCTGTGTCCTCTGTGGCCCTCTTGCCCTGCCTCAACCAATGCCTTTGGAGACTGCTCTCTATCAGATGCCAAGAAGCACGAAGGAATGGAGAATGTAGACCCTACCTCCGCCATCTCTTGCTTTATATATATGCTTGAGTCTGTTGAGACCCACAGCTCTGGCAGTGGTGGGTCGATGGAATCTCTTGACAAATAGCCTAGCCATCTGTTCGTATGATAGATTGTCTTCACGTCCCCATTCCAAAGAGATTTCTCCTCCGCGATCAAGTCGTCCAAAAAGTATTTCCCGGGATCCAATGGACCTTGGTTGTTCGACTTAGGCATGCTCGAAATCAATGAAATTCTAGGTCTTGGGGAACGTTGAATGTATGAAGGGTCCTCGACGTTACACCTTATCAGGAGTATTAGACGTTCGCAACAGATGCTGGATACCGGTGTCGCGCCTCTCTTATCAACCTCCCAGTGTCTTTTCTCCAGTCCACAGAGCAGGTCCCCACCCCCTGTACGCACGCTACTCTGTTCCAGATTATTCAAGGATGATTCTAGCTCTGCAAGATGAAACTAGACCGGAATAACATTCTCTAGCTCCATTCAACAACGCTGGGATCATCCTGTCCTACAGATGGTGGTGGTAATAGACCGCCAACTGGAAAATCATGGTGCATGTAAGTGAACGAAGATCCTTTGCCACCCGTGCTTTCGGGGTTGCGCAGTGTATCCTATTCTAGCAGGACAAAAGGCGATGCCCAATAAGCAGGGCGAAGATCTCGAATGTGGCAATAAGCAGGGCAATCAAGGCTCCAAGATCCATTGGATTCTGTATAGAGGCTATACCACACGAAGCTAAGCGGGAGCTCAAATTTGAGCTCTCGAAGTTACAACGAATAAATTCGCAGGCATTTAGCTTGTAGATCCACCAAAGACAACCCTCTTCGCCCCTCCTGGACCAATGCAACCTCTGGTATGCTACGTCGTAGCTTCGGCGCTCCTATGCCGTGGGAACTGGGATCACCAGTCAACACACCAGGCGCCGACCGGCCTCCGTCTCACCTGCCCAGAAGTCCCTTTCAATTTCGTGTAGGCATTCGATGAAAGAATCCAATTTGTCCTTATCTATCGTTTTCTCGTGGCGTAAACTTTCGAGTAGGGTTAAGTACCCTTTCTTTGTCATGCCCCGGAAATCTTGCGTCGGAAACTCAATCGCCAGATATGCACACAATCCATTCCAAAGGCTCGTGGGATGAGGATTCAGCTTTCTACGAAAGCAACCCCTAACAAAATTATAGATTTCTAGCTTTTCGTTAGACCTCCTTATCGATTGATTTGTCAGGTAATATATAACATACCGTCTGAAAAATTGCCTGAGCTTTGCCCATGTGAGGTATTTTCCGGGTCGAAGGCTATGGAAATCATGTTAAGATAGAGAGGAACAAGCAGTTCTCAGCTACATACGAGTCTTTAGACTAGGCAAGCCGGCGTTGGTTGTTGGCACGTAATGATAGGTTAAACCCTGCTGGTCAAAGGCTATGGAAATCATGTCAAGTTCGGAGAGGAACAAGCGGTTGCCGGCCACGTACGAGTCATTGGACTAGGCTTATTGGTGTCATTGACTAACTCTCCATAACCTTTTGGTAATGGGCTAACTGAACAGCTGTCTGTTGGTTATTAGCAGTTGCGAGTCCTTTGGACATTTCGATCTGACTTGCCATTATGAGGCACTCCTTTGCCATCATGCGATGCGCCTATGGAAAGCTTCGGACGTGGACGTTGAGCTCGCTGGGCCATCGTTGATGATATATCTCAAGCCCTTTTCTGGCCAGATATGGCGCGGCAGTCAGGTTTTAAAGACGGAGTGACCAAATCTTGGTTTAAAGAGGAGGGACAATTGTTCCTTTATATGTGCCGGATCCATGATGAATGGGGCAGGTCGCCGCCCATCCCGATCATGTCCGGGCTGGGAACTCCAGGGGTAGTGCATACCGCCGCGCTTGCTGATCTACAGATGGGATTTCCTCTCCTACAAGGTTGGCAAATTGCATCAGCAACGGTGGAAGCGAGTCTGGAACGCGAATACTGAGTTCAATGTCGATATTGCGAAACTGAATTTTCCTCATGTAAGGGAATTTCTACGCTTCAACGTTACCCATCCATGCCGGGGTTGCCAAGAGATTCCTCCTTGAAAAGTATCCATTCCCTCTCGATGGACAGTGTCGAAAAACACTTGTAGGGACTGTGTGCGCAGTCCGGCGATATCTTACAAATTCCGAGTCTCAGCAGAAATCAAAAACGAGACTCGCAAGTGGCTGCAACGATTTTTTTTGCCAGCCAAGCCTACAATCCATGACGTCCCTGGCCTCTGTTTTGTTCCGCTCCATCTGCTATAGTAAAAAAAACGGTGTGAAGCCTTACGGACAGTTGAGCTGTCTCGGGGAAATTCCTGTCAAGATCTTCTTTGACAAGCCTGGTGGACCCCACTGCCTCCATCGCGTTATGATCAATGGCTATTCGTGTCAACGTCGGAGGAAAGGGTTCGTCCCAGTCATGCCTCCTGGTCGGCTCCGAAGCTGATGAATGAAGGCTTCTCTGCGATGCGTGGGTGGACCTAGGTGAAGTTGATGCGGATCTCAAGTACAAAACGATCTGTGCTCGAACGTCGTAGGAAACGATCATATGTAGGATCTCGGCCCATGCGCGGTAAGCTACCAAGTCGGGTTCCGGATCTCCAGCACTGACTAACATAGACATGCCAATAACAATCCTTGTGAGAGACAGACACGTATATGAGAGAAACGCCCGCCTGGAGAACTGTTGTCAAGCACAGAATCATGCAAAAAAGGTGCACAGGATGTCTGCCAGAACCGAATCTTTGGGTATGTACCCTCCAATATTGATAAGACAGAAGGATGTAGATGGCCGTAATCACGGCCATGACAGTGGGCACGAATACTCTGTCATTGCTATGGTGCTAGTTAGTCGTTGGTGGAGCGTCTGGGTAAGGATGGGCACCGTTGATAAATGACACTGGCCGGTGCCATGGAGAACAGCGCTAACAGCCCTAGAAATTTCCATGGGATATCCCGAGTAATTTTGACCCCTATTCGATCCACAGCCCACCCCTATAACAACATGTTAGTGTTGAGGCCCCTAAGAATGATGCACGAGCAATACCTCCTGCACCACCGATACCGTAATCGACAAGACGGTGAGAGCATCAATGGCTGCTTTCCCTGGATTGGACTGTTAGCACGCCACCAGCTTCAGTGCTCGCGAATACACACCTTCTGGGAGTGCAACGACCCCTTTCAGGACCAATAGGGTGCAGACCAGAAGGAAAATGTTGACCACCAGCCTTCCGAAACAGACAGACAGCATTGATGTTTCAACGCGTAGAGTCTGACGGATGCCTATCTTTCTGTCAAAGGCTGCACTTACCATGCGGAGTGGGAGTGCTGATCCGCAGATAGCCACAATAACAATGACAAGGATTAGGGAAGGAAGTGTCATGATAGGATGCGTAGGATAAGGCAAACAAGGCAACGATGTGGCTCCGACAAACAGGTGCAAGTGTAGAAACACTTTTGGCGAGATGAAGAGCACTCTCGGCGAGAGCACTTACTTTAATTGTAGCTCGTTGAGCTCGCATCGTTCAAGATGTGCCCGACCATCCAAAATAGTCTTGGCCCTTGTCGTATTCTCAGCATTGCCGACTGATCCAGTGTCAGTCATTACTATTGGCTGCCACATCCGAAGATGTGCTACGACGAATCAAGAAGCGCCAGCATGTTACATGTAGCTTAGATCCCCACACAAACTACCCACTGGAAGAGCAGTCTCCAAGTTCGCTCCTAGTGCATAGACTGATCGATGAGAGCGGAAGCACTAACTCGGGCACATCAGAATGCGTCCTACTCAGAGCCATAAGGTAGCCACGCCAGAGCTAGGGGAAGGGGGATACAGTTTTAGTGCCAGGATCGCATCGAAACGAAGCTAGGGCGAACCAGCATAGACGAAGGTGTGGAGTCGCTCAGCCTCATTGGTGCGGCCCGTTATCACAACCTGCATGATGATGGTGAGCTGAAGTATTACCCGCCGCAGCTGCTTCGCCGGCGAAGCAGCTCGCCACCAGCACATTCAACCTCCACTTCGGTCCCACTTATTCACCAAATGGACAATTACGGCTTCGCGAGATCATCCCTGGCTAGAGGGCTGGACGCATTGACACCTTCGGATGTGCTGCTATCAGACGTGAGGATGCTCCACTCTACAAGGATCAGCTTTAATGAGGCTTAGGAGTTGTGTTCATCCTTTGCAAGGTTTCTTTCCCGTGGCTCAACCGCTGAACGGATAAGATTGTGTGCTTCGTCGGAGTCTTGCGCGTGCCACGGGTCAACCAAGCAGCTCTATGGGTCTGGCGAGGCTTCCTGCCGAGAGCTCTGCGATACAGACCTGACGTCAACGCTCCAACCGCCAGGTCAGCAGCCTTCCCCATGTGCTACTGGGACCGACGCCTCAACTTTGGAGCCCTTGTCCCAGTCGCCTGAGGCGAGCGATGATGAGGACACCACGTCGATTGAGGGACCCCCAGGTCAACGGCCGTCGTCGGCTGCCGATGACACCAATGCCCCGATTTTAGAACTTTCGCCTCCAGCCAGTTCGATAATTGCTAACGAGGGGGCCACGACGATCCCAAGCCTCTGGTCTTCGACGCGTTCGTCGATTGTTGAGCTCGGGACAGGCCACTCGCTGTCGGGTCTCTCCTCGATCAACTCTCCTGATACTACGATCTCCTCGTCGCCTTCTTCACAAGCTGCCGCGCAATTCTATTACAATGCGCTCCCTCTCAAGCATCACAAGCGAGTTCCAGACCTAGTCTTTGCCTCCGGTTTTGTAACGAACTCCGATCTTCGATGGCTTAAGAATGTGAACGTTTGGTCGACAACAGTGAAGCTTTCAGGTGTCAAAGAAGATCAGTCTTGTATCCAGCGACTGTACCAGACCTACGATAATATGTCGAAACTCGACAAGCATCTCAAATGTGCTGTCCGACTTTGCTCGCTCTTTCTTTCTCAGAGCGTCGAAGATACTCTTGCCACAGTACCCGATGATATCAGCGGACAGTACAGAATGAAAGCTACATATGAGAGGATGGCGAGCGAGGTTGACATACCCCTTGACAGAATAAAGAGGGACGTTACGCTAAGTCGTCAATACATGTTTGTCCTTAGAGAATGTGGACCAGGAGACTTACTTGACCTTGACGACAAGATAGCAGCTGGGTGAGTTCTCGTAGTTGAACGCTGTACCAGAGCTGACTTGTTGCAATTAGTCTGAAAAGCAGGAAACTCACACAGCAAGAAGTAAGACTCATCATTCGCTTTCGCAGAGAAAAGTATCCTCAGTACGAGAGCTACATCCGTCGACATGACATGCGAGCTGCGCGAATTATCTTGGAAGGCCTAAGAGTACATGGGTGGAGCTACGACCAGCTCTTAAAATGTCAAGGAGTTCTCATGGCCGAGATTTTCAAGTATGTGGATAGGGAGCAGCTAAGCCATGGCCAAATCCGGTGTTGTTCACAGGCCCCAAGAAAACGACGCCACGTCGAAGACAACAGTATTGAGCACCGCAGGCCACGCGTCATCAGCATCGATACTGGAGGGCCTTCACACAAGCCTGGCTCCATCGCGGTGGCCGAGCGCGAGCCATTGGAAACTGATATAGCGCCAGTGCCAAGTAGAGCTGGAGCAATCGAACATCGACCACATCGTCAAGATTCCAACAGACCAAGCAACAGACTAGGAACGACCCAAGTCAGCCATTGGAACGAGGCATATGCTGCCACACTTGGTGGTCAAGAACAGCATCGTGAAGGCAGTCAGTAGCTCCAATCCCATTTGTAGAACGACGACTAATGCGGGGCACAGCAGGGAATCCATTAGGCACTCTCAATCCTGGCCATTGCTTTCCATCTGCGATTCCAGACCAACACAATGGCCCTGCCACTAAGAATTCGAGCAACCTTCACGAACACTACTCTGAACATCCATATCCACCTCCGAACCAAGCTGGACTGGTCGACGTAGACGATACTAGAATGACAGATGCTAGCCAACTAGACCAATTCTACCAACGTATGATGGACAGCAACATTGAGGAAATCGGTCCTTCCAATCGCCAGGAACAAGGTCCCGAAAATGATTCTTACTGGATTCCACTCCTAGCGCCTGCCCTACAAGATGGAGCCCTATACTGGCGATAAACATCATTGTGCGTTCCCTTCCATTGCCCGCGACGTGATGAAGAGGATGTCAAGAGCCGGTGAAACCTGGATTTCCTCTCTTATGAATGTTGTTTTCCCAACCTCTAATGGCAGTGAGCGCTTATGTCCTGTGACGTCGGTCCCCGTCACAGTTGGAGTGCTGTCGTCTAAGACACGTATAGGTATCATAGAATGCAAAGACTTCGCGCTTTGGTCATCGTTTGGGTTCGGGTTCATGTTTTTGGGGGCGCCAGGAGGTATCCGACGTATCTGGAAACAAGGGTGTCGGAACTGAACGGCGGTTAGTAGGTATGCTCCCAGAGCAGAGCCAGCTTTCGAACCCTTTTGATGAGATCCATCTCACGAAGATAGTCGCAATGCTGGCTTAATCCTTTATCGATGCATAACCACAGGTCTGAATCGAACTGTGCGAGACGAACCCAGCTTCCGAGAGCCATCAACATGCCTAGATCCTTGTCGCTGAGTGGTCTCTGTTCCAGGTGTTGCGGCTTCGCATCATTCTCAGACATTATTCAATCGTGCTCCGTATGGTAAGGGAGCGTTTCACAAGCGTTTGAGTGAGGAAGGTCGCTCGCGGGGCTCATCCGATACTTAGGCAGACACTTAGCCGCATGCTTGGCAAACTAAGGCCGCCAATTATCTTGAGATTTCAAGGTACCTTAAACTGACCTCGTGACTGAGCTGGCCTCACCCTACATTGGCCGATGACGAGTCTGATCACTCGGAATGCTCGCTAAAAGGTCTCCATCGGTTTGCTAGTGAATGTTTTTCGATGCAGCGATTCAACTAACGGTAGCAAAGCCTTAAGGAGATCCTTGGCCACCGGGACCAAGATCGATCATAAGATTTAAGGCGGCGAACACATCCAACTTTTAGCAATATCTTACTCGGCGTCGACTATTCTCCCAAGATATAAAAAACATTCCACACTGTCGTGAAAAATCCCGTCCCAATGTCATATTCAGTATCAACTGTATCGCTTGCCCACCCAGACTCTGTTCAACTCCGCTAATCTTTTGCAATCATCACATTGCCTGTGCAAGCAGGAATCGCCGTCCCTTCGAAGTGTACACAGCTCTGTGTCAAACATCGTGGTGCCCTGAAAAGTGCAGCACCACTCCACGACTTTCCGCTTGAATCCACCTGCTTTGAGCTTCTGAAGTTGCTTGGATCTTTGACTGCAAGAGAAAGGCTCCGTTGAATCTGGGGCCTCGGCGCGTTGACCACTATTACTAGAGGGTGGCGTAACATTTCCAATTGCCGTCTTTGGGTAAATGCGGCGAAGATTGTTTAGCTTGTATCTCAAAGATCACCCACCAACTGCTTTGTCTCATTTGTCCCGTGTGCCAATTGCGTCGCCATCTTTCAAGCCTGCTATTTTGACCTCAAATGAGTATTAGCCGGAGAAGCCTTTCAAGCCGAGCGAAACAATAGAGGGACGCGAGACATAATTCGGCCAGTCAAGCTCGCACGGGAAGACAAAGGGGGCAACAGCAGAAATTAGCAACTTTGCCACACTGTATAGTGGCTGCATGAGATGGGAGCGGAAAAGGGAAAAGACCCACAGTTTTTCCGTACTTTGTGGCCGTCCAATCTCCTCCCCTTCCTCGATGAGGCTGACCAGAAGCTGCATCACTAGATCGCATGTAGTCCGAGTCCGCCTTTGCACAGTCCTCTTTCAACCCCCTGCCGACACTATCGACCAATCCTTAGAACGCTTTCTAGGAATCATGCCACACACGGGACGAATGCTCCATCAAATTTTCGCCCCTCGGAAAATGGGTGCAATTTCTTTTGGTCCAACACCTTCGAGACCACCCATAAACAAGATAAGCCAAGGCTCTCTGAAACCTCGCGCAATTTCTCGCAGATTGTACAAAATCAGCAACATATCTTCTCGATCTTCCCATTGCTACGGGGCCAAAGACACCATCTGAATCGGAGTCGTTGTGAAGGCAATTGGATTATTATGGGTGCAGGTTCGCACCAAGACTGCAGTGGTAGTATCAATCTTTCTGACCAGAGAATCAAGTCAAGCTCGAGAAGACGTTCTGTTCCATCGCCCTACCTATCTCCGCAGTTTATCGATTCCAGCAACAACAACGAGTCCCCCTTCAGCTACGATCCTCTCAATCCTCCCGACAATTATCCTCCCAACCATCCTCCCGACAATTTTCCTCCCAACCATCCTTCCGACAGTTATCCTCCCAACCATCCTCCCGACAATTTTCCTCGCAACCATTGGGCTCAAGGCTTCCGAGAGACGTCGGTCAATAGTCTCACACAACACAGTCGCCAAGACTCCGAAGAAGATAGAAATACCCGGTGGTTCCTCGTCGTAGATGACAGTCCATCTTTACATGGGCCGCCGACAGTTCTATATTTTGATCACCCGGACAAGAGCTGCCTGCAGTCGACCCAATTCATGACCTTGGACCAGGCTTTTCGTTTTTTACATGCTGCTTGCGTCATGCTCAGACTTAAACCTCAAAAGTTACCCTCTGGCGCCGAAACAGTCATCTCGAGATTCAAGACTGAATTTACATCTCGCCACGGTTCAGAGTGGTACGGCTTTTACGATTCCAGGAGAGATGTGGACGGCGTCACCCCACCTAAGATGGCCTACCATCTTTGGCATGTATGGTGCTTGACCAGATATTGCGGCCACGAGATTCGACTGCTGGACAAAGACAAGGTAGTACGACTGGACACCGTCGAAGAAGATCCTATCTCGTTGGGGGTTATCATATTTTACCACTATTATCTTGGTCAAGAAACGCAATGCCTTCAGAGCTTACGCAAAGGCTTCAGGTACATCGATCATACCATCGGCCATGACCAAGAATATGGGTTACACTGCGACATCGATACATGCAACTGCAGCAACTGCCTTTAAAGTATGTATTTACTTTTTCCAAGAACGATATTGCTGCTGAACATTGAACTTACAGCAGAAGCAAGGGAACTCGGACTCTCCACTAATCGAGGCTGAAAGCCCGACTTCTGATTCGAGATTATTCGCGAGTATTACATAGTCGACATCTACTAGAGAACATGCACATTTGCGACACAGCGGACGGCATGTTCCCTCCATTTGAGAATCAAGGGTTGGTGGTCGGTTACGAATGAGGAAGCCCATCGGCGTTTCCAGCTCTAAATCTGCCGGTTTTTTCGGCCTATCAACTTTTCGGCCTGGAGACCCCACAAATATGCGGAGCAAGTCGTTTTTGGACTGATCCTGCGAAAGGAAGCTGCGAGTGAAGTGGGCAAATCTTTATTCGCTGGGGTAACCAGTTGCACCAGGGTGTTGCTGTACGTAGGTATTTGGTACTTTAGATTACCTGTCAGTTCATAACTGGTAATATACACTGCACTGACTGGGATAAGTGCATCCGGTCATCCTGTCATAAGCCTTCCACCCCCTACAAAAGCATTACCGTAACGCAGCACCGATCCCTCCGCAATATCCCAATATCCATTCAAATGGCAGTGAGTGTTTGTGGTGCCCAAAGGTTACCTAATGTAGTAACAGATTTAGGCACCAGACGTCGGACAGAGAGCTGGGAGCGTTACTGATCTGGTCCGTGAAGCTACGGCGGAGGTGGTCACGCGTATTCAAGAGAGAAACGCCCGAGACTTAGAGGAGCGTATTTTTATTTCAAGGTTCTCTTACCCACCAACACAGCGTTCCTGGTTGCTATCAGACGAAGTAAGAGTAAAGAAGATAATCAGCCACGAAGGACCGAAAAAGGTCACATCGTTGTATCAGAAGGCGCTTCTCACAACAATCGCCATCCATATGGGGAGCCATGTCCATGCCGTGGTTGAGACTAGAGATAATATCAGCAGCGATATTCGCGTGAGAAAGAAATCGACTTTGCTACATCGACCGTCGAGATTTTTTGATTCCATTAACTACCTCTACGTGCAGAAAGATCGGCATCAACTCCGGATCACCAAGGAGGAGCCGTCGTGACGATGGTCCTGGGTACTCTTTTTATGGCGTTCTTGATCACTTGATGTGGAGTAGCGAGGCAAGTGGTCGGGCTAGCCTTCGGGCTCCCACGACTCCGTAGTATAGTGTGTTGAAATGTCTTGAAGTGGAGTAGGTGGTACAAGCATTCTCGACCAAGCCTCTTCGAGTCAATCAAGCAAAGATTGTCACGACCCTTGTACAGAGCCCATGTCTTGACGATATTCCAATGGCATTTCTACTCAGGCTCTATGCTAGATTCATGCACCACATCCGTGGTTGCGTGTCCATCTCGGAATCCCCCAACCAATCCTTGTACCACATACCTACCAATTTGGTTGTTCGTTTGGATGTTGTGGGCAGCTTGTGCAGATCCTATAGTGCTGCCCATTACATTTGCCAGCGACTTGACAGCGTTTCCACATCTTCCTGCAACCTGGTGCCTTACACTTTCGACGTTTGTGTTCGTTGTTAGAATGTTGACAATCGGAGTTCGTGCAAAAGCCACTGTCTCCCGAACTGGTGGTCATGTCGGTGATAAGGCTTTTGGAACAGCTAATTCGTTGGTGCGGGCGCTCGACGGCTTCATGTATGGGTTAGCGGAGGACATTGGCCTGGTGAACATGCTTAACTTACCTTTGTACTGGTATGAATGGTTGCCTCTCTAATTGAAGGGGATGTCCCGTATTTATCAGACTGTGGAGCCGAAGAGAAGCGTGGACATGGCTCGCAAGGCTACCATCGTCGTGACGTATTCGGTTTAAGTTCCCACGAGTGAGCCCCTACTGCACGAATCAATTTCCGGACGATTTCTAGAGCTCTGCTGCTGATAAGATGTGGCTCGAGACGAACGACGAACAAGTGCATGTAGTGCTTATGCAGATTGTTTACGGGAGCGATTGCATCTTCCTTCTGCAGAGTCACAGCAGCTCAAAGCATTCTATGGAACGGCAAATCCGAGACAGTATTGGTCGATACATTGAGCTAGAACATCCATAAGTCTTAAGCTTCTTTCCAGCGAGCTAGCCATCTCTTCATGATAAGGACGACTGTTCGCCTGAAGTGGAACGCCGGCATCCAACATTCAGTCCACTTGCCACGTGGCAGAATGATCTTCATCGTCTATGAGATTCTCTTCCAGAAGCTCGTTCCATTCTTCCTTCTTATCTCTTCTCTTGGGATCTCTCGAGGCCACGATACGCATCCCCACCTCAAGCGAGCATTTCATCTCTCGGAGCCCTACCTCCTCATCCACCGACCTGACGTCCTCTTTGCCAAAGCCCATGTAGTTCCTCATTACATCTTCATTCCTCCACACAAGTCTGATTCCATTGTACTTCCAACCCTTATGCACCAGCATTACCACCTCCTCAAATGAATCTCTTATCTCCCAATTCCTCATGATGCTCGCTTCGATCCCTCTGGCCAACATCTTCAACTCCTGGCAAAACACCTGATGAAATCTCCAAATCTCACTTGTTGTGCCGCCTCCTGCTGGTTGAAAACGCATGCATATTCCCCAATAACTCCCATCACTAACGTCGCGATCACTCGCTCGACGCGGGAACCAAGCTCCATACCCGCGATCAAGAATATCGAAATTGTCGTGTCCAACTAAGGCACGTCCGAGTCCGTAAACAGCACAATCCTTTCAGCAGAAGATTTTGCTCTGTTCGGGGTTCAGATGGGAAATTCGGGAGACACAGTTTTGATTCGAATTATAGCTGGGGAAATCGAGGTGGCGAAATAGTTGTTGGCTGGGAGATGGAGGAGTGTTGCAGAGTGGTATAGGGATGGGATGAATGGTGAAGGGAATGTGGGTGACTTTGCGGAGAATCTCGTGGTGGAATTCCTCGGCGCAGCCGCGGAGATGAGACGGAGAGGTCCAGCGCGCGTCAGACACCAAGCGTGGATTTTCTTGACCCCAAACCGTGCGAGGCATTGCGGTCCTCATGTCAGTATTGCGTTGGTTCTTGAGAACGCTTGAATGAATTCAATCCGTGGTTGGCGGAAGAGAATTTGAGCAGGCATGGCAGGCTATCCGATTCCGAATCTGTCACTTGGAGCCGGCTGCCTGAGCTGCCAAGCCGTCGTTAGTCAGCATGCCGATTTGCTTGGCATAGTGTTGAAAATGCCAAGCTACATTGTGGCGCGAACACATCTGAGAACTGAGGCAAGCATCCGGAAATTGAGGCATGTCAATCCATTTTTATATCAGCTGAAAGCTGAGATCCAACGTTCAAGAAGATAGTCCACGCCGGAACCTAGCAGTTCGATCTCACGCTGCGTGAACTTACAGTGGTGTCAACATCCACAAAGCGTACTTTCTAAGATCTATAGTACAGGTGAGTCACATGGTCCTATCACGGGAATGAGGTGGCTGGGGCTCGGGTGAAACTCGGGTAGTCGGCAATGGGCCTTAGGCTATGCTTTGAGAAGCAATCAACACAACCATTTTCATCCCAATCCGTCCTTCTGGTATCCCGTCTATCTTGCCCAGAATTTGTAACTTTATAAGCGTCCGCAGAACTCACGCCTTCACCGGCTCGCAGCCTGGTTGTTTGGTGGCCAGGGTTTGAAGAATGCCTGGTATGCTGGCTCTGTTTTCGAATTCCACGATCAACGCTGACAGTGTGATAACACCAGTAACTCGCGCGAAGAGCCGTATAGCTCGGCGTCATCAAATTCGATCCACTGCCCGAAGCGTGCCCAATACCCTGCTTGGTTTGCCAAACGAGCTCTTGAACGCGATATTCGAAATGGCCTGTACAGGGGATGGGGGAGCGATACGTGTGAGCGACCCAGTCACCCAGATGAAAGATCAAGAACAGCCTACGAGGAATGAGTACTATCGTGAAGCGCACCCCAAGGACATGGCTATGTGGTTAGAGGCCTCGGAGGCTAAAGAAGCAAATATGTCCTTGAATTCAAAAATGCGCGCCATACTCGATGACTTCTTATGGAACCGTTTCAATGGTGCCAGGCTATTGAGCTACGAATGGTTGACGGCACCGGCTGCCACGTGTTCTACTATTCGCCAGCTGTGGAGCGGCATGCCGTTCGCTCTCAACAAATGGGAATTCGACACTGCGATGGCTGTGGACCTCTTCCTGAAGGAGTTTGGGTTAAACGGACAACTGTATTTGCAAAATGTCACTGTCGGTGTGTATGACAAAAGTGACGCGACATTGCTACGATCTCTGCTGGTCTGTCAAGGTCTCCGCGATGTCCATATTCGGTTGCCGCATGAGGTATCTGCTCGAACCTCGAAGTACAAACCCTGGCCAGGTTTACAACATCTTAAAGCAATTCGTCAATTACCGAACCTACAAACCTTCACTGTCAGCTGTTTTTGTGCCCATGTGCTGCCTTTGTTGGATAGAGGCCAGCCGTCCGATAGAGGCAAGCACGCGCTATGTTGTCCGTGGATATGAAAAGTCAGTATCTGTTATGCAGGGCGTATAGGTGGGACTGGCGGATATCATTATTGTCTCTCGCAGTAGGTTGCCATATTTCAAAACCTCTGAAGAATAAGTAACCGTTCAGGAGTCACGGAGGTGCGTTCGCATTTTGCATGATTCAACTGGTTATGAGCCCCGCGATAACGAAGACATAAAATTCGATGTCACGCCTCAACTGGCTTGACTCGATCTTCCTTGTTCAAAGACGCCTTTTGCACGGGGTCCATTGGAGGCGGCGACGGCGGTCTTCTTGAAGGGCTTCTTCATTTTGGCAGACTTGCTCATGGCGGCGGCGACGGGGGGCTAGAGAGGCCATCGATGGCGGGGCAGAGGTAGGTGGGAATGCTGCCATCATCCCATCATCCCATCATCCCATCATTTCATCCCGTCACCCCATCACCCCTTCACCCATCATCCCATCCCATTCCATCATCTCCTCGTCATTCTACCACCCACCATTCCACCATCCCACCCATTCCACCCATCATCCTATCATCTCCTAACTCACCCCCATCCTCCCATCCTCCCACCCCTCACCCAGCCCCACCATCTAACACCTCCAGACCACAATCACGATCCACCCATCCCCCACCCTGCACGTACTTCTCTACTTCCCCCGGAAAGCCGTCCAAACGGGAAAATTCTTCATTGAATAAGCTGTCATGCCAGGTCTTCAAATCAATGACGGACTCAACAGTCCGTCTAGGATAAAGAGCTGCTCCAATCTAGTCGGCAAACGTGATCCATCATAAATCGTAATGAGCTTTCGTCGTTCACCACTGCCAAACTCGGTGGCATTGCTGCCCTTTTCCGCAGCACCAGACTCGTTGATCGGGGTGAACTTGCTGCCCTCTTTCGCAGCACCAGGCTCGTTGATCGGGGTGAACTTGCTGCCCTCTTTCGCAGCACCAGGCTCGTTGATCGGGGTGAACTTGCTGCTCTCTTCCGCAGCACCAGGCTCGTTGATCGAGGTGAACTTGCTGCCCTCTTTCGCAGCACCAGGCTCGTTGATCGGGGTGAACTTGCTGCCCTCCGCAGCATCAGGCTCGTTGATCGGGGTGAACTTGCTGTCCTCTTCCGCAGCACCAGGCTCGTTGATCGGGGTAAACTTGCTGCCCTCCGCAGCATCAGGCTCG
>JAABUW010003173.1_pt1 | contig 23749 bp, 14 predicted proteins | sample 5560081 | NCBI WGS metagenome assembly JAABUW01 (sample SAMN10711882, study PRJNA513363) | rock metagenome | isolation source: Antarctica rocks | place: Antarctica: Victoria Land, Knobhead sud | reverse complement strand
TATATAAATCAGCACCGAAGCGGAACTCCCTAGAGCATGTTTGGTGCAAGTGAAGACACCAAACACGCTCCAGCCTTTGTTTTGGCGAGCATTTGTCCGGCCCAAACAAAGCCGTTTGATCCGAACATGCTCTAGGGAACGTATTAGAAGTCGTCGTTATGATTGGCCGAAATTCGTTCGGGGTGGGGTCCCGGCGGGGTACTGGCGCACACTCGGCATGCCCACGCCTGACTCTGGCGCAGCCGACGGCCGGGCTGCCGCGCGGTTGCCGCGCCGCTGCGCTTCTTGCGATGCCGAACCGGGTGGGAGCTGAGGGCGGCTGGCATCATCACCCAAGCGGCGGCACCGGATGCGGCCATCCCTCAAGCACCCCGCTTCGACGCCGCCATGCCTCCGGCCAGAAGCTCCGAAAGCGCCGCAATGTCCAGCGGCCGGCTGAACAGGTAGCCCTGCGCCATGCCGCAGCCGATCCCCTGCAGGAAGGCAAGCTGCGCCTCGGTTTCCACCCCTTCGGCGACCACCTGATGCCCCAGGGATTGTGCGAGCGACACGACGGCGCGGGCGATGGCCTCGTCGCCCGCGTCGCGGCCGATGCCGGTGACGAACGACCGGTCCATCTTGACCTCGTCCACCGGCATCCGGCGCAGGCGTGACAGCCCGCTGTGCCCGGTGCCGAAATCGTCCATGGACACCCGCACGCCCATACTGCGCAGGCGGGTCAGCGCCGATAGCGAGCGGGCCTCCTCGCCTGCGACCAGCGCGTCCTCGGTGATCTCCAGCTTGAGGCGGCCCGGCGGCAGGCCGCCTGCCGCAAGGGCCTGCCCGACCTGGGCGGCCAGGTCCTGCCCGGCCCGCCATTGCGCCGGGGCGACGTTCACGGAGACGGCGATCCCGCCGGGCCAGGCCGTGGCCTGGGCGCAGGCCTGCCGCAACACCCATCCGCCCAGCCGGGCCATCAGCCCGGCGGATTCGACGAACTCCAGGAACGCACCGGGCATCAGCAGGCCGCGGTCCGGGTGCATCCAGCGCACCAGCGCCTCCGCCCCGATGATCCGGCGCGTCGCGATGTCCACCTGCGGCTGGAAGTGCAGCACCAGTTGCTCGCGGTTGAGCGCTCGGGCCAGCTCCTTTCCCATGCGGCGCTGGGTGCGCAACTGCTCCTGCATGTCTTGGGAGTAGAAGCAACGGCCCGCCCGGCCAGCCCGCTTGGCGGCATGCAGCGCAAGGTCGGCCTGGCCCATAAGCCCGTCCGGTCCTTCCTCGCTTGCTGGATAGATTGTTGCCCCGACGGTTGCCGTCAGCCGCTGCGCCACGCCGTCGTGCACGAGCGGCGCGCTGAACTGGTCCAGCACGCGGTCGAGCGCGGCGGGCGCCGCCGCAGAATCCGGCAGGTGCAGGAGGAGGCCGAACTGGTCCCCACCCATCCGGGCAACCACGTCCCCTAGGGCCGCCCCTGCCTGCAGCCGCTGGCCGGCGGCAACGAGCAGGGCATCCCCGGCCTCGTGGCCCAGGGCGTCGTTGACGCCCTTGAAGTCGTCGAGGTCCAGGACGGCGACCATGAACGTCTTCTTGGAGCCGCTCGGCGCCCCCAGCGCCCTTTCCAACCGGGTGCGGAACAGCATTCGGTTGGGCAGCCCCGTCAGGGTGTCATACAAGGACTGGTAGCGCAGCAGCCAAACATTGTGCTGCAGGTCGGTCGCGTAGGCACCGAGCAGCAATGCGGCAGCCGTAAACGCCAGCAACCCGGACTGTAGCGCAAACGGGGCCACCTCAGGCGGCCGGAACACCACCAGCAGCGCGATCACGACGTCCGCCACCAGGACGGTGACCGCCGCACGCTCGAACCCATAGCGCAGGCTGGCCCATATCACCGGAATCCAGGACAGGACGGCGTAGTCTAGGCTGGCCGGCCGCTGCCACCCATACGCCACCCAGAGCGCGGCAAGCGAGCCTGCTGCCTCGGCAGCCAGCACACGGGGGACGGGACGGGGCCGCAAGGCAGGGCGCAGACGGCCTGGACTTTCGGGTAGGGCCGGGCGGTAGGCCCGAGTTGCCGGCATGCGGCGGCCCAGCACGAGCAACGCCGGGGCAAGCATGGCGACGCCCAGTGCCTCGCCTGTAAAGCGGCAGGACACGTTCAGGAGCAGGTCGGGGCCTAGGAGGACGTGCGCTGCGGACAGCTCGACGATCCCGGCTGTGGCGACGAAGAGGGGCGCCCCGAAGACTGCGACGGCTACGAACCAAACGACATCCCGGCGCTGGCGCAGCCCGGGATCAATGCCCAGCACCCTGACCAGGACCAGCGCCGCCCCGGCATAACCAGCGGTGGTCGCGGCGCTCAGCACCAGCAGGCTTTCATCCGCGAACACGACCGTATGGCCCATTGCGGCAACGTGGAGCGGCGTGCTGAGCAGCAGCGCCGGCCAGAACCGCAAGCCGAACAGCAGCAGCAGCGCTACCGTGAGGGCGGAGGGCACATGCCAGACGGGGATTTCCGGCGCAGCCTCAAACCATGCGGCCACCAGGTCGAGCAGCATCCAGGCTAGAAGGTAGATGCAGATGGTGGACAGGTATTGCAGAGCAACACGGAGGCGGGTGAGTGGAGCCTCCATGGATCAGTATGCCTGCGTCTGGCCCTGGACCTGGCCCTGCCAACGGCCGGGTTGTCCCACGCCCCTGAACACCTGCCTGGGCATCAGGCGGCAGCTACCGTGATCCGATGATAGGATCGGCCGAAATAGATCAGCCCTTCATGGCGCTCGCCGGCCTGGATTGCCTGAACCTCGCAAAACATCACGCTGTGAGTGCCAACCTCGACCACCTGGGCGATCCGGCAGTCAAACGATACCACGGCGCCGGCCAGCACGGGCGCCCCGGTCACCAGACGGGACCAGGCCGCAGCGTCGAACCGCTGCGGCATCGGAGTGTCGGTCAGCCCGGCGAATAGCGGGGACAGCGCCTCCTGCTCCGCCGCGAGCGTGTTGACGCACAGAACGCGGTTGGCCTTGAACGCGTCGTGCAGGCTGCTGTCCCGGTTCATGCATACCAGGAGCGTCGGCGGATCGTCGGTTACGCTGCATACCGCCGACGCCGTGAACCCGGCATCTCCAGCCGGTCCGGTTGTCGTAATGACGCTGACGGCTGCCCCCAGGCGCGCCATTGCATCACGGTATCCTTGACGGTCAACCAACCCTGGCACTCCCTATCCCACTCACCATATGGCGCATCCTGCGCCGGAGGGGGAGAGGCCAGAACGCAAACGGGCGCCCCTAAGGGCGCCCGCGCATCAGTCCTATGGGGAAGGACTAGATCTTGTCAGCCGCGTCCCGGACAGTATCCTTGGCGCCGCCGACTGCGCTTTCACCCTTGCCCTTCGCCTTGTCGGCCATGCCTTCACCTTGCAGCTTCTCGTCGCCGGTCATCTTGCCGACGCCTTCCTTGACAGCGCCCTTGACCTTGTCCCAAGCGCCTTCAACGCGGTTTTCGTCAACCATTGCTCTCGCTCCAAGACGGCGTGATGCCGTGTCATGTTAACGGCGCACCCAAGCGATGGTTTCACGCGGCTGACAGCGGCGGCGCGACCTCCTCCAGCGACCGGCGCTCGGCGTCCACCCCCAGCACCCACTCGACGGCTGCCGCACCCAGCATCAGCCCGCCGCCGATCAGGTAGCCGATCAGAACCTCGTCGCGGGACCCCGTCTGGATCAGGTGACCGAACACTGCCGGGCCGGCGATGCCGCCCGCTGCCGTGCCCAGGGCATAGAACACCGAGATCGCGACCGCCCGCACTTCCAGCGGAAAGGTTTCGCCGACCGTGAGATAGGCGGACGACGCCGCAGCCGAGGCGAAGAAGAAGATGACGGTCCAGGCCAGCGTCTGCTCCGTCGCATCCAGCCAGCCCCGTGCGAACATCCAGCCCACTGCCGCCATCAGAATACCGGACAGGGCATAGGTGGCAGTGATCATCCGCCTGCGTCCCAATGTGTCGAAGAACCGGCCGAGCAGGAGAGGTCCCATGAAGTTTCCGAGCGCGAAAGGCAAGATGAACCAGCCGACATGCCTGGACTCCACGCCGTAGAACCGTGTCAGCACCAGCGCATAGGTGAACAACACGGCGTTGTAGCAAAACGCCTGCGACCCCATCAGCGCCACACCCAGCACGGTGCGGCTGCGATACTCCACCGCCAGGACTCGCAGGCTGGCCTTGAACCAGCCGCCCTTGTGCCGGTGCAGCCGCAACATGCCCGGTGGCACCGGCGGTAGGGACTGGCCGGTCTCATGTTCCACGCGGGCCTCGATGCCGCTCACAACCTCGGACGCTTCCTCCGGCCGGCCGTGCGTCATCAGCCAGCGCGGCGACTCCGGGATGAAGCGCCGCAGGAACAGCACGAAGATGCCGATCACGCCGCCGATGATGAAGGCGATGCGCCAGCCCAGCTCCGGATCAATCACCTTGGGGTCCAGCGCCACCGTGGCGCCGACCGCGCCGAGTGCCGCACCGACCCAGAAGCTGCCGTTGATGCAGAGGTCGGTGAAGCCGCGCTTCCGGGCGGGGATCAACTCCTGGATGGTGGCGTTGACGGCGGCATATTCGCCGCCGATGCCCGCGCCGGTGATGAAGCGGAACAGGACGAAGGACCAGAAATCCCAGGCGAAGCCGGAGGCGACGGTGGCGACCAGGTAGATCAGCACTGTCAGGGTGAACAGCTTCTTGCGGCCGAGACGGTCGGTCAGCCAACCGAAGAACAGCGCACCCACGACGGCGCCGGCCAGGTAGGCGCTTGCGGTCAGGCTGACATCTTGGGCCGACAGTTGCAGCCGGGGACTGTCGGCAATGGCGCCGGACAAGGACCCGACGAGCGTCACCTCCAGCCCGTCCAAGATCCAGGTGATCCCCAGGGCGATGACGACAAGCGTGTGGAACCGTCCCCAGGGAAGCCGGTCCATCCGCTGGGGGACGTTGGTTTCGAAGGTGTCGCTGATTGCAGTGCTCATCCAGCCGCAACGGCGGGGGTGGGCGCAGGTTGCCGAGAGATGTCACCGGCCGAAGGGTCGCGGAGAGCACCCGGCCAAACCGCATTATACAGCCGGTCCGAATTGAATCAGGTCGAGCCGATTCTTACCCTGTCACAAACCAGCTTCAACGGCCTCCTTCCATTTCGGCCAGCACGTCATCCGGCAAATCATCGAAATCAGGTGCCATCCACATCTGCAGCCCATCCGGCTGCCGGTGCGGCTGTGCCTGGATCGAGGGCGGGTGCAGCTCGGCGATGACCTGGCCATGCGACATGATAAGGAACGAGGTGCCGTTGCGGACCTGCCGGAGAAAACCCGCCATGTTGCCGCGGAACTCACGCACGCCGATCCGGAGGGGTGCAGATGGCTTGTCCTGGCTAGGCATTGCTCAAGGCCTGTAGGCCCTTACTGCTACTGCGCCTGGGCGCTCGCGTCGCTCCGTGTGGCGCCCACCCGGGCGGCCAGGGCGGCGGCCATGAACTCGTCCAGGTCGCCGTCCAGCACGGCCGCGGGATTGCCCTTTTCGACGCCAGTGCGGAGGTCCTTCACCATCTGGTAAGGCGCCAGCACGTAGGAGCGTATCTGGTGGCCCCAGCCGATCTCGGTCTTCGCAGCCTCCTGCGCGTTGGCCGCGGTCTCGCGGCGCTGAAGCTCCGCCTCATACAGTTTCGCCTTCAGCATCGTCATTGCGGTGGCGCGGTTGCGGTGCTGGCTGCGGTCGGTCTGGCAGGCGACGATGATGCCGGTCGGGATGTGGGTGAAGCGGACGGCGGAGTCCGTCTTGTTCACGTGTTGCCCGCCGGCGCCGCTGGCCCGGTAGGTGTCCACCTTGATGTCGCTCTCGTTGACCTCGATCTCGATGTTGTCATCCACCACGGGATACACCCAGACGCTGGCAAAGCTGGTCTGGCGCCGGGCAGCGCTGTCGAACGGGCTGATGCGGACCAAACGATGGACTCCGGCCTCGGTCTTCAGCCAGCCATAGGCATTGGGGCCGGTCACCTGCAACGTGGCGGACTTGATGCCGGCCTGCTCGCCCTCCGACTGCTCCATGAGCTGCACCTTGTAGCCGTGCTGCTCCGCCCAGCGGTTGTACATCCGCGCCAGCATCTCCGCCCAGTCCTGCGCCTCGGTGCCGCCGGCGCCGGAGTTCACCTCCAGGTAGGCGTCATTCGGGTCGGCCTCGCCGGACAGCAGGCTCTCGATCTCGCGGCGCTTGGCTTCTCCCTGGACAGCGTGCAGGGTCGTCATCCCGTCCGCGACCATGGCCGCGTCGTCTTCGGCCTCGGCGAGCGCGATCAGCTCGGCGGCGTCGTCCGCCTCGGCCTCCATCTTCCGCACGCCCTCGATCAGGCCGGACAGGCGGTTGCGCTCACGCATCAGGGCCTGGGCCGCTACAGCGTCATTCCACAGGGCGGGGTCTTCCGAAAGCGCGTTCAGCTCGTCCAGGCGTGCGACGGAAGCATCCCAGTCAAAGATGCCTCCTCAGCAGCGCAAAGGTCTGCCTCAGTTGCTGGTGGAGCGTGTCGGAGTCGTTGGACATGGCTGCAGCTTAATATAGTCCGCCCATGCCGCTGTCCACGCCAACGCCACTGCTGACGGAGACGCTGCTGTCGCTGCCCTTGCCGCCTCCACCGCCGCCGCCGCTGCTGCCCCCGCTGCCGCCGATGGTGCCGCTGCTGGCGCCGGGCGCCTGGTCCGGCTTAAAGGCGTCCGTGCGGCTGCCGCTGCCGGTGCTCCACGACGCCATTGTCACGCCGTCTGGCATCCGGAACTGCAGGTTGGGCCGGTTCTTCAGCGCCACCGCCATATAGTCGTGCCAGATTGGCGCAGATACGTTGGCGCCGGTTTCCTTCTCGCCCAGGCTGGTGTTGTTGTCGAAGCCGACCCACACCGCCGTCACCAGGTCCGGCGTGAAGCCGACGAACCAGGCGTCGTTCGAATCCTGGCTGGTGCCGGTCTTGCCGGCGATGGCCCGGTTCAGCCCGATGCCGGCGGCGACGCCCGATCCCTTCGTTACCACGCCCTGCATCATCGTCACGACCTGGAACACGCTTTGCGGATCGGCGATCTGCTGGCGCTTGTCGGCGATGGAGACGGCGGGCGGCCTGCTTGCGTCATCGCAGCCGGCGCAGGACAGGTTGTCCGCCCGCCAGATCACCTTGCCGTCGCGGTCCTGGATGGAGTCCACCATGGACGGCAGCACGTCCCGCCCGCCCATCGCCAGCGCGCCATAAGCGGCGGCCTGGCGCAGCACGGTGGTTTCCACCGCGCCGAGCGCCGCCGGCAGCACGTGCGGCATCCCGTCCACCACATGGAAGGCGATGGCGTTGTCCGCTATGGCTTCCATGCCGACCTTCTCCGCCAGGCGAATTGTGACCAAGTTCAGCGACCGCTCCAGTGCGATACGCATCGGCACCGCTCCGGCGAAGGTCATGCCGTAGTTGTTCGGCTCCCAGGTTTCGCCGTTGGCGAGCTTCTGCACGAACGGCGCGTCCAGCACGCGTTGACTGGGCGACAGGCCGGATTGCAGCGCGGTCAGATACACGATGGGCTTGAACGAGCTGCCGGGCTGCCGCTGCGCCTGGGTGGCGCGGTTGAACTGGCTGACCTCGCCGCTCCATCCGCCCGACATCGCCAGCACGCGGCCGGTCATCGGGTCGAGCGACACCAGCGCGCCCTGGACCTGCGGCACCTGGCGCAGCCACAGCCGGTCCGAACGCGCGGGTCCACGGGTGCGCTCGTTGGCGCCGGCCGGCTCGGTCATGATGACGTCGCCGACTTGCAGGATATCCGCAGTCTTGCGCGGGCTGGGGCCGAAGCCGCCGGGCCGCACCGGACGCGCCCAGGCCAGGTCGGACGCATACAGGCTGCCGGTGCGGGACGCGCCGCCGCTGCCACGCTCGACCCAGCCGATCTTCGCTTCGTCGCCGCTGGTTTCCAGCACGACCGACAGGTTCCACTCCGGCAACAGGCCGGGCGGGCGCGGCATGGCGGCCAGGCGGTTGCTCCAACCCAGGCGCATGTTCGCGCCGCCCTCGATGTGGCCGACCGGGCCGCGCCAGCCGCCGTGGCTGCGGTCATAGGTCAGCAGGCCTTTACGCAGCGCGGCGTCGGCGGCGGCCTGCATGGACGGGTCCATGCTGGTGCGTATCGTGAGGCCGCCGCCGGTGGTGGCGTCGGCGCCGAGCGTATCTACCACCTGCCGCCGCACCTCCTCCGCGAACCAGTCGGAGCCTGCGACGAACTCCGGACGTCGGAAGGCGGCGGGCTGGATCGGCGTCGCCTTGGCTGCGGCGGCCTGATCCGGCGTGATGGCGCGGTCCTCGGCCATGCGGTCCAGCACCCAGTCGCGCCGGGCCTTGGCGGCCTCGGGATAGCGGAACGGGTTGTAGTTGTTGGGCGCCTTGGGCAGCACCGCCAGGAACGCCGCTTCCGGCAGGGTCAGCTCGTCCAGGCCCTTGTTGAAGTAGGTCTGCGCTGCTGCCGCCACGCCGTAGGATTGCAGGCCCAGAAAGATCTCGTTCAGGTAAAGCTCGAGCACGTGATCCTTGCTGAGCGACTGGTCTATCCGCACGGCCAGGATCATTTCCTTGACCTTGCGGGCGACCGAAACCTCGTTGCTCAGCAGCATGTTCTTGGCGACCTGCTGCGTGATGGTGCTGGCACCGATCGGACGCTTGCCCGCGCTGCGCAGCGCCACGTCATACCAGGCGGCACGCAGCATCGCGAGCGGGTCCACGCCCTTGTGGGTCCAGAATTTCTGGTCCTCCGCCGACAGGAAGGCTTGCTTCACCATGTCGGGGATGGCGCTGATCGGGACGTAGATGCGCCGCTCCGTCGCCAGCTCGGCGATCAGTCGGCTGTCCCCCGCATAAACGCGGCTCATGACCTTGGGCTGGTAATGCGCCAGGCTGTCGAGGTTGGGCAGGTCGGCTGCATACTTATTGTAGGTGTGCAGCGCATAGATGCCGCCGACGACGCTGGCGGCGACGCCCAAGCCCGCGACGACGCCCACGGCCCGGCCCAGGAAGCGGAACGGACTGCGACGCCGGGCTGGCTTCGCGGTGGCGGCCTCTGCCCCGCGCCGGCTGGCGGGCGGCGGGCCGGCCATCAGCGCGGGATCGGCCGGACGCTGCGCAGCCGGATTGTTGACGGCTTGCGCCGGCGCCTTCCGGCCCGGCATGTTTGGCAGTGGGATGTAATCGGTCATATGCTCTTGTCTTGCCTGCCTTAGCCCGCCAGCCGTGCCCCTTGGCCGGACCCGGCCAAGAATCCCTCGACCGCCTGGGCCAACACGGCCGTCACGCGGGCGCGATACTCTGGATGGCGCAACGCCGCCTCATCTTGAGGGTTCGACATGAATCCCATCTCCACCAGCGCGCTGGGGATATCGGCGGCACGCAATACCATGAAACCGGCGTGCCGCGTGGGATGAGTTAACAATTTTATGCCGGGCTGCCCGTCTGCCGGCCGCATGGCATCCACCAGGTGGCGCGCGATGCGGACCGACCCTTCCCGGGTTTCCCGCCGCACCAGGCTGCCCAGTATGCTGGCGATGGCCGGCGGCATGCCGTGGAAGCTGGGGCCGCCGAAGCGGTCGGCGCTGTTCTCCCGCCGGGCCAAGGCGGCGGTCTGCGCATCGGATGCAGTGTCGGACAGGGTATAGATGCTGGCGCCGCGCACGCCGGGGTCGGACAGTGCATCGGCATGCAGCGACAGGAACAGCCGTGCGTCCCGGCGCTGCGCGATGGCCACACGGTCCTGCAGGGGGATGAACACGTCCCGGCCCCGCGTCATCTCCACCCGACAACGCCCGGCGCGGTTGAGGTTGCGCCGCAGTTCCTCCGCAGCGGCGAAGGCGACGTGCTTCTCATAGGTGCCGGTGACGCCGATGGCGCCGGGGTCCTTGCCGCCGTGGCCAGGGTCCAGCATGACGAGCGGCAAGGGCGGTGGCGGCCGGCGCAGCACGGCTGGTGCCACGCCATGCGGAGCCGGCAGGCTGCGTGGCGCCGCAGCAGCCGCCACGGGTGCCGAGGCGGCGACGGCCAGCAGCGAGCGGCGTGACATCGGCAGCATGGCAGCCTCTTAGCATGGCCCAGGCCGTTCATGCATTACCCCCGGACAGGGCAGGCTTGCAGGCCGCTCTCAATTGCGTCATGGTCGCAACACCCTGGCAATGCGCCGGCGATCTTGGCGTGTCCGCGGCCACATGAGATGGCGGCGCTCCCCCTGCCCGGCTTGCCTTGTCGCCCGCGCCGCGCGTCGCCGCGCGCCGGGTTTGCTTCGGGGGTCCAAACGCCGCACGGCAGGGGACCTCCGGGCAGGACGACCACGCCTGTTTAACTTGGGCGGCGTATGCCATGCGCTGTCCCGCCAGCCATAGGGATTACATGCGAAGCGCCGTGCCCGTCCACCTCTTCCCCGGACCCGACACGTCGCGCGCAGCCCTAGGCCTACGCGGGAAGCCCCCTTCTTCACCGTCCCATTGCCGCCGCCGCGCCGTGCCCCGCACGCGCTTGCCGCTGGCCCTCCGGAGTCCGCAATCCCATGACGAAGCGCATGCTGATAGACAGCACCCACGCGGAAGAGACCCGCGTGGTGGTCTTGGATGGTAACCGCCTTGAAGACTACGATGTAGAAACCTCCACCAAGCAGCAGCTCAAGGGCAACATCTACCTGGCCAAGGTCGTCCGGGTGGAACCGAGCCTGCAGGCCGCCTTCGTCGAGTATGGCGGCGGGCGTCACGGCTTCCTGGCTTTCGGCGAGATACATCCGGACTACTATCAAATCCCGGTCGCCGACCGGCAGCGCCTGATGGAGATGCAGGAAGCGGAAGCCCGCGAGGACGAGGAAGCCGAGGAGCGCGCCGCCGCCCGCGACGCACGTGGTGAACGCCAGCCTGCCCGCGGCGGCAGCCCGGCATCCCGCGACGTTGCGGCGCCCCACGCGGCGACAACCGACAGCGTCCAAGGTCTCCAGGCCAGCGCAGACGAAGGCCCTGATGACGTAGCTGGGGCACCCGGCGCCGATGACGCCGTGGCGGCGCCGAGCGCCGATGATGCCGTGGCAGCGCCAAGCGCCGATGATGCCGCGGCGGCGCCGAGCGCCGACGGGGACGAGCCGATGCCCCGGCCCAGCCAGGTCGCGCAGGCCGCAGCCATCACCCAGGACATCCTCATCGCCCTCAGGGAAGCGGAGGCGATGTTCCCCGACTCCGACGAAGGCGCGGACATGGCGCCCGAGAGCGTCGAGCTCGCGACGCCCGACGCGCCCGAGGCCGGGCAGCCCCAGGGGTCCGAAACCAACCAGCCCGATGCGCCGGACGACGGCTCGCGCCAGGAGGGCGGCATCGAAGGCGCGCCGGACAGCGGCAGCCCGGCCAGTGCGCCCGACCCGGTGGACTCCCCACCGGCTGAGACGCCCGACGAGCCGCTGCTGCCAGAAGAAATGCCGTCCGATGCCGGGCTGACGGAGGCGGCAGATACGCCTGCGGACGCCTACGCCAACGGGCATGACGCCGGCGCGCATGACGCCGCCGCCTCTGACGATGCTGGCCCGGTTCCGGCGGACGACGCCGTGCTGTCCTCGCAGGAGGAGGCGGAGTATGCCGGTCCCTCCGAGCCGCCGCCGGAGCCGGCAGGCGCTGCGGACGGTGACGAGCCGCGGGAACAGCGCGGCACCCCGCGTTTCCTGCGGAACTACAAGATCCAGGAGGTGATCCGCCGCCGGCAGATCCTGCTGATCCAGGTCGTGAAGGAGGAGCGCGGCACCAAGGGCGCGGCGCTCACGACCTATATCTCGCTCGCTGGCCGCTTTTCCGTGCTGATGCCCAACTCGCCCCGCGGCGGCGGCATCAGCCGCAAGATCACCTCGGCCGCCGACCGGCGGCGCTTGAAGGAGATCACGTCCGAATTGGAGTTGCCGCGCGGCATGGGCCTGATCGTCCGGACCGCGGGCGCGCAGCGGCCGAAGGCGGAAATCCTGCGCGACTGCGAATACCTGCTGGACCAGTGGGACCAGATACGCGAGCTGACCATGAAGAGCATGGCGCCGGCGCTGATCTACGAGGAAGCGAGCCTCATCAAACGTGCCATCCGCGACGTGTATTCCAAGGACGTGGACGACATCCTGGTGGACGGCGAGCAGGGCTGGCGCGCGGCGCGCGACTTCATGCGCATGCTGATGCCGACCCATGCCAAGAAGGTCCAGCTATGGAAGGACCCGCAGCCGCTGTTCGCCAAGGCGCAGGTGGAGACGCAGCTCGATGCGATGATGCTGCCGACCGTGCAGCTCCGCTCCGGCGGCTACCTGGTCATCAACCAGACCGAGGCGCTGGTCGCGATTGACGTGAACTCCGGCCGCAGCACCCGGGAGCGCGGCATCGAGGAAACGGCGCTGCGGACCAACATGGAAGCCGCGGAGGAGGCGGCACGCCAGTTGCGCCTGCGCGACCTGGCCGGGCTGATCGTCATAGACTTCATTGACATGGAAAGCCGGCGCAACAACGCCGCAGTCGAGAAGAAGCTGAAAGACGCGCTGAAGGACGACCGGGCGCGCATCCAGCTCGGTTCCATCAGCCACTTCGGCCTGCTGGAGATGAGCCGGCAGCGGCTACGCCCCTCCATCGCTGAGACGAGCTTCGTCACCTGCCCGCACTGCGTCGGGACCGGCACGGTCCGCAGCACCGAGAGCGCGGCGCTGCATGTGCTGCGCGCCGTCGAGGAAGAGGGCGGCAAGCGCCGTGCGGCGGAGATCGCCGTGCACGTGGCGGGCGCCATCGCGCTGTATATCCTGAACAACAAGCGGGTCCGGCTAAGCGAGATCGAGGCGCGGCATGACATGAAGGTGTCCTTCGCCGCCGACGAGTCGCTGTTGCCGCCCGAGGTCCGCATTGACCGCGTGCGCGCCGCCGCCGCGTCCGACCTGCCGGTGCCGGTGCAGCAGTTGGCTCCGCCGGAGCCGTTCGAGGACCCGGACGAGGAGCCTGCGGACGCCATGGTGATGGCGACTGGGACCACCCCGGCCGAGGAGGCTGATGACGATGAGGCCGAGGCTCCCCGGCCCGGCGAAACCGCCGAGGAGCAGGAGCAGCGCGGCAAGCGCCGCCGCCGGCGCCGCCGGGGCGGAGGACGCCGGGACGAGGTTGCGGCGGACGACGCCAATGCCTCCCTGCCCGTCGCAGAGGCCCCCGTCGCAGACGACGAGGTGCCGCATGAGTTCGACGCCGTGCTGGCGGTCGGTGAAGCGGTAGCGGAGGAGCTGCCAGCCGAGGACGGCGGAGGCGGTGGGATGGATGCCGCCGTGACGGCCGACGCCGCTCAGGGCGAGGACAGCGAGCGTGCCAAGCGCCGGGGACGCCGGGGTGGACGCCGCCGGCGCAAGGATGGCGAGGCAGGCGCCGCGGAGGAAGGCGCCGAGGACGCGCCCGCCGCCACGCCCACCTATGCTGCGCCGGCCTATGCGCCGCCGGCCTATTCCGGCCCGACGCCTGCGGACCCGTTCGGCGGCGGGGCGGCATTCGACATCTTCGACGCAATCGAGCAGGCGGAGCAGCAGCGCGCCCTGGCGGCCTTCACGCCGCAAGCCCCAGCAGCGGCGGCGGCTCAGCCTGAACCGGAGCAGCCTGTCCTGGCCTCGGCCACGGACGATGCGGCCGAGGCCAGGATCGGCGGCGGCCAGGTGATTGACGAGATGCTGCTGACGGAGCCGGTGATCGTGTTGCCCGAGATGGTCTCGGTCAAAGAGGCGGACGCGCCGCCGGTCCCGGCGGAGCTTGAGCTGGCCGTAGCGGAGGTGGTGGCGCCCGAGGTGGTGGCCCCAGAGTCCGCTGCTGCGCACGCCGAGGATGCGGCACCGGCCGTTGCCACCGAAACCTCGGCCTTCGAGCCGGCGACCCAGGCGTCGCTCGTCGCAGCAGCGCCCGAGGCTGAGCCTGCCCCGGAACTTGCACCAGCCATCGTTCCCATCCTGGTGGGCTCGGAAGAGCCGGCGGAGAAAAAGCGGGGCTGGTGGCGCAAGTAGGACGCATCCTTCTCCCTCCGGGAGAGGGAGCAGGCGGGTCAGCCCTCTACCGGAAGCGGGCCAGCCGCTCCGCTGCCTCGATCATGTCCGCCTCGGGTCCGCAGTAGCTGAACCGGACCGTGCGCGACCCGCGGGTGCGGTCGAAGTCCACGCCGGGAGTCGCCGCCACCCCGGCCTCTGCCAGCATCCGGGCGCAGAAGGCCGTGCTGTCGTTCGTGCGCGCGCCCACGTCGGCATAGATATAGAATGCGCCGTCTGCTGCCGCGATGTCCGGGAACCCCGCGCCGGGCAGCGCACGCAGCAGGTGGTCGCGTGCCCGGCGGTATCGCACGACGTTCGCGTCCAGTTCCGCCCCGCAGTCCATCGCCGCCTCCGCCGCGACCTGGCATATGTGCGGCGCGCTGATGAACAGGTTCTGCGCCAGGCACTCCACCGGGCGCACCAAGTCCTCCGGCAGCACCATCCAGCCGACGCGCCAGCCGGTCATGCTGAAATACTTGGAGAAGCTGTTGACCACGACCGCATGCTGGCTGAGCGCGGCAGCGGTCGCGATCGGCCGGCTGTATTGCAGGCCGTGGTAGATCTCGTCCGATATCAGCCGCACGCCCCGCGCGTCGCACCAGGCGGCGATGGCGGCCAGCTCGTCCGGTGTCAGCATGGTGCCGGCGGGGTTGCAGGGACTCGCGACTATGAGGCCGTCCGGCACCGGGTCCAGCGCGTCCAGCAGGGGGACGGTGGGCTGGTAGCGCGTGTCGGCGGCGGCCTCGACGATGACGGGCTGCAGGCCGAGCGCAGTCAGGATGTTGACGTAAGGCGGGTAGAACGGCGCTGCCATCGCCACGCGGTCACCGGGGTCGAAGGCCGCCAGGAACGCCAGCGGGAAGGCGCCGCTTGCGCCCATCGTGACCGCGATCCGCTCCGGCGCGACGTCGTGGCCATACCAGTCCCGGTAATGCCGGGCGATGCGGCGGCGGAGCGACGGGCGGCCGAGCGCTTCCGTGTAGCCCAGCGGGTCCGCGCCGCCCATTGCCGCGGCGGCGGCGGCAACGGCGCCGGCTGGGGCGCCGGTGCCGGGCTGGCCGACCTCCATGCGGATCACCTTCGGCGCGCCCGGCGGCAGCGCGGCCTGGCGGGCATTGGCCGCAGCGATCACGTCCATGACCAGGAACGGCGGCGCCGACGCGCCGCGGCCGACCTTCAGCACCGTTAGTTGCTGCCGGAGGCAAGGCCGGCGCCGCGCGGATCAACGGCGGCGCTGCAGAGGCTTTCGTTGCCGGGCAAATAGCGGGCGCAGGCGATCACGTTGGCCCGCCCCGGTTCCGGCACCGTCGCCGGCATGGCGGAGTTGGCGCGAAGGGTGTTGTTCAGCGCCGCCGCCGCCGCCAGCGCCGCGCCGTCCTGCCCTGTTCCGGTCACCGCCGCGCGGAATGCGTGCACGTTGCTGTTCCACGCCAGCGCCGCCGCTAGATAGGGCGCCGGCACCGCCCGCGGCGACGCCGCCAGCAGGATGCCGGTGCCCGGGGCGATCCGCCCGGTGCCGAACAGGTTGTTCATCGTCAGCGTGCACACCACGCTGTTGCCGTTGCGGTCCAGCACGGCGAATCCCGTGGTGGCCGGCCGGGCTGCGCCCCGCTCCGCCGCAGCCTGCGCGCCGCCGAGGTCGCGGGGGTTCTCCTGCAATGCGCGAAAGGCCGCCGCGGCCTGGTCGCCGCCGTCGCCAGGCACGAAGGATGCGTAGTCCCGGCCGGCGCGCACCGTCAGCGGCGCGCCGATCCGCGGCAGGGCCTTGCGCAGGTCGTTCACCGTCATGCCGCCGCCTGCCAGGCGGGAGCCGTCTTCCAGCTTTCGGGCCAGGCCGCCCTGATACAGGTCGCCGACCCCCACAGTGCGGAGCGTCGCGAGCGTCGCGCCCAAGTCCGGCTGCGTCAGCGTGCTGCCCTCCCGCAAGGGTTGGCCGCCAGGGGCGAACACGGCTCGGGCATTCGGGTCCTGCGCCAATGGTCCGGCCACCACGGCCAGGTCCTGCAGCAGGGCGCGCGAGACCGGCAAGCCGAAGCGCGCCAACTGCTCGGCAGGCGAGACCAGGCTCTCGAAGGGGCGGCTGCCATACTTAGCGTGCAGTGAAAATAGGCCGCGGGCCATCATCGGCAACGCTGCCGGCCGGTCGGCGGGGCCGTTGGGCTCGGTGGTCGCAAGCGGGGCGAACACCACCGCCTCCGGGACGCCGCCGCCGGGGCCGTCCTGGCGGGGATTGTAAACGAGGCAGCCGCCGCCGCCGCCCAGCCCGGCGCGCGACGGCAAGGTGACGGCCAGGGTGAAGCCAAGCGCCACGGCCGCATCGGCGGCATTGCCGCCTATGGCCAGCACCTCGCGCGCCGCCAGTGCCGCCCTTGGCTCGTCCGCGACGGCGCCGCCGATGAAGCCTCCCAGCCGTTGCGGGCCGGACCCGCCACTGGCGCTGCTGCCGCCCAGGAAGGTGTTCTTGACGGAGTTCACCGTCTCGCACCCGCTGAGCGATGCGACCGCCAGCAGCAGCGCCGCCATGCGCCCGGCGGCCACGGTGCGCCGGGCGGATAAGGGTTGCCTGCTGCGCACGGACGCCACCTCGATCTGGTCGAACAAGTGCTTGGCATAACCGCCTTCGCCAGGGGGGGCAACCGATGCTATGACTAGGGCGTCCTGCGTCCAAGTCTGGACGCAGGACGCCCTAGCTCTGTCGCTTGCAGGCAGATGCCTGCAATTAGGTCCGGCCGCTTTGCTCCTGGACCCAAGTGCAGTCTGCCCGAAGCCGCCCGCCTGGAGGACCGCCATCATGCGCCTGCTGCCCGCCTTGCTGCTTGCCACGTCCATCGCCGGGCCGCTGGCCGGTCCTGTCCTGGCCGCGGACCCGCCCGCGCTGACCCCAGCGCAACGGGCGGACGTCGTGACCATCCTGCGCGACACGCTCCGCACCAACCCCAGCATCTTACGCGATGCGCTGGCGGCGCTGCAGGCCGATGACGACCGACGGCAAGATACGGCGCAGACCGATGTGCTGCAGTTGCTCGCAGGCAAGCTGGTGGACCCCGCCGACCCCGTTGCCGGCAACCCGGCGGCCGCGGTTACCCTGGTCGAGTTCTACGACACCCGCTGCCCCTATTGCCGCCGGCTGATGGGGGTGACGGATGAGTTGCTGCGGACCGACCCCGGCGTCCGGATCGTCTTCAAGGACTTGCCGATCCTCGGTCCGGCCAGCCAGTTGGAAAGCCGTGCCCTGCTGGCGGCGCAACGCCAGGGCGGCTACCTGCGTCTGCAGGCCGCCGTGATGCGGACCAGCGCGCCGTCCACGCGCGATTCGCTGCAGGCGGAGGCGGAGCGGCAGGGCCTGGACGGCGCCGCGCTGCTGCGTGACATGGACGACCCGGCGATCAAGGCGCGGCTGGACGCCAACATCGCACTTGCACAGCAGATTGGGCTGCAGGGCACGCCGGCCATGGTGATCGGCACCCGCCTGATCCCAGGGGCCGTGGCGCTTGACGACCTACGTGCCGCGGTGGCGCAAGCGCGCACGGGTCGCTGAGCAGGCCATGGGCGGCCCGCGTGGCTTGAGCCTGCCTGATTTCCACCGGATGCTGCTGCAAACGCTGGTTCGGCTCTTCGGCTGCGGCACAGCTCACAAGTCTTAAGGTCCGGTTGCTCCGCACCCGGACCTGACCGCGATCTGCCCGGGCTTACGGCGCTGACGGGCAGCGCCGGATTAATTAACCCAGGCGTTTTGGTCCGCCCGCGGCGGCGGAGCGTCGGGCACCGCCTCCGGCGCGCGTAGCCAGTATCCGGAGCCGCGTATGCTCTGGATCAACATGGTGCCGCTCTCGTCCGGCGGCAGCTTCTGGCGCAGGTTGAACACGAGCTGGTCAACGCTGCGGTCCTCCGCCCGCCAGGCCCGGCGCAATGCCGCCTCGGACAGGCGGTCGCGCGACACCGGCTGGCCGGCGGCGGCGGCCAGCGTTTCCAGGGCGGCGAACTCCGCCGACGTCAGGTTCAGCCGGCGTCCGTCCGCCGTGTGGACGGTACGGTGCTGCAAGTTGATGCGGATCGGGCCAATGGACAGAACGGCCGATTGAGTTGGGGCAGTCGCACGGTCGTGCCGGGTGTTGACCCGGCGGTGGACGGCCCGGATACGTGCGATCATCTCACGCATGGCGGGCGGCTTGGCGATGTAATCGTCGGCGCCCAGCTCAAGCCCGACGATCCGGTCGGCCTCGTCGCCCATGCCGGACACGACGATGACGCCGCAGTCGCGCGCTTCTGCCAGGCGGCCGATCAAGGTAACGCCGCTCACGTCGGGAAGGGTCAAATCCACCAGCACGACATCCGGCCGGAAGCTTGCCTTCATCGCCATCCCAGCGTTGCCGGTGCCGGCCCATGCGACCTGCATGCCGGCCCGTTCGAACCCGCGCACGAATGCGCGCGCCACGGCCTCGTCATCCTCGATCAACAGCACCCGCGGGTTTGACAGCATTGCGTCCGACGTTGCGCCGCTGATAGACATTAAGCTGACCCTTTCCGGTACTGACACACACTTGTTAGCATAAACTTTGTCGGCAAGTGTATGATCTGATGATCTTTCTGTTAAAGATTCCTGAATACCGTGACTTTTCTGCATTCGGACGGAGTTAACGACCGGCCCGTCGCCCGAGGATCAGACCTGCCGTCTCTCTGTATGGCAATCAGCATCACATTTCACTCGCAGTAGTGTGAATATTAATACTGTCAGCGTCAAAATTTGTTATTTTCACCCTGTAGAAAGTTAAGGCGGCTTGTTTTGACTGGAATATAGAGCTGATGTACGGGCCGTATGCGACCGCACAACACGGAATTAGGCGCATGAACCTTGAACCAGGGCAACATGGACCGCAGGCGGCCGGGCCGAGCCTCGTTCATGCAAAAAACGCCCTGCCAGGCAGGGTTGATTCCAAGACTCATCCCGATGGAACTGCGTGGGCCGGCGTTGCCGTGGCTCCGGCCGGAGGTCAAACGTTGGACATCGCCGAGATCCGCCGCCTGGACGTGCTCGACTCGTTCGAGATCATTGACACAGCACCAGAACCTGGGTTCGACTGCATCGTGAACCTAGCGGGGCGCATCTTCGGGACCGAGGTTGCGCTCGTGTGCCTGGTTGATGAGCACCGGGTCTGGTATAAGGCAAAGGTCGGCACTGCATCGGACGAACAGCCCCGTGCCGGGTCGTTCTGCAGCCAGGCCATCACGTCGCCGGACGTCCTGGTGGTCGAGGATGCGCAGGCCGCACCTTGGCGCGGCGGCGCCGGGCCGCTCGGCAAAGAGTGCAGGTTCTATGCCGGCGCTCCCCTGACAGCGGCACGTGGCGAGCACGTCGGAACCCTGTGCATCATGGACCGGCGCAGCCGGTCGTTCTCCGACGCCGACAAGGCGGCGCTGTCCGACCTGGCAGCCATCGTGTCCCAGGAGCTTGAGCACCGGCGGCGCAGCATAGCGTTCACCCGGCTGAACCAGCGCAGCGCCCGCACGGATGCCATGATGCATGCCGTCGCAGATGCCGCCACATGCGAGCAGGCGCTGGCGGGGCTGCTGACCCGCTTGTGCGACGACCATGGCGCCGCTGCGGGCCATATCTGGCGGCTCGCGCTTTCCGACCAGGTGTTGCGCGAGGTCAGCCGCAACCCCCGCAACCGCGTTCAGATGGACGCGCATTTCGAGCTGGCGCGCACGCTTGGTGCCAAGCCCGGCAATTCGCTGACCGCAGACACCATCGCATCCGGCAAGCCTCGGGCCGTGCGCTTCGCCGGCGTCGCGGACCTGCACCGCTATCCGATGCTCGCCTCCGCCATGCGGCACGGGCTGATGTGCCAGGTGATCCAGCCGCTCCGTGTGGCGGGGGAGCAATTCGGCATCACCCTGTTCTTCGACACCGACCGCACCGACCTGGACTTGGTGCTGGAGGATGTCGGGGCGCTGGCAGACACCATTCGCCCTGCCCTTTACCGCAAGGTGGCGGAAGAGAGGATGCACCTTCTCAGCACCGCGCTGGACCGCGCCAACGACTCCGTCATGATAACCGAGGCGCCGCCGCACAATTCCTCCGGGCCGCGCATCGCTTATGTCAACTCCTCGTTCTGCCGCGCGACCGGCTATGAGGCGCATGAGGTTGTGGGCCAATCGCCGCGCCTGCTGCTGGCGCCGGAGGCCGACCTGCTGGCCCAGGGCCAGTTCGCGAGGGCGATGCAGGAAGGCACGCCGACCCGGACGGAGGTGGAGCACTGCCGCAAGGACGGCACCCGATTCTGGGTGGAGATGGACGTGACGCCGCTGGCAGACGACACGGGCTGGCAGACCCGCTGGATCAGCATCCAGCGCGACATCACCCGGCGGCGCCAGGCCGACCAGGCCGGCAAGGAACGGGAAGCCAGCAACCGCACCCTGTTCGAGCAGTCGCCGATGCCGACGCTGGTGTTCGAGCGGCACAGCCTGCGTTTTCTCGACGTGAACGGCGCCGCGGTGAGCCAGTATGGCTGGAGCCGGGCGCAGTTCCTGGCGATGTCGCTGCCCGACCTCCTGGCTGCCGACGAGCAGCCGGCCTTCGGCGCGCTGATCGCGGGCAACCAGGGCACAGAGGAGATCGCCCGCCGCAGTTGGACCCACCTGCGGGCTGATGGCAGCCGCATGGTGGTAACGGTCGCCTCCCACGCGCTGACCTATGCTGGGGAGGACGCCGTCATGGCGGTGCTGCAAGACGTGACGGAGGTGGAGGCGGCCAGGCGCGACATGCAGGAGGCGAACCTGCGCCTGGAAGACCTGGCCAGGCAGTTGCAGGCCAGGACCGCAGAGTTGACGGAGGTACATCGGCTAGCCCGGCTGGGCGCCTGGCGCCGCTCCCTGGACGGCTCCGACGTCATGTGGTCGGACGAGATGTTCGAGATCACCGGGTTCCCCCAGTCAGAGGGTGTCCCGTCAATGAAGGAAACCATGGCCCGCATCCATCCGGAGGACCATGCGGCCCTGCGCCTGGTGCAGAACAACGCGGCTGCCATGCGGTCTGCCCGCATGGTGGATTTCCGCATCCTACTGCCTGGGGGCGTCGTACGCCATTGCCGCCTGGATGCCCGTCCGATGCTGGACGACGCCGGAACGGTCACGGGCCTGTACGGTTATTGCCAGGACATCACCGAGCATAAGCAGACCGAGCTGGCGCTGCTGCGGTCGGAGAAGCTGAAGTCCATCGGCCAGCTTACTGGAGGCATCGCGCACGACTTCAACAACCTGCTGACGGTGGTGACGCTGAATCTTGAGGAAGCGCTGGACACGATCCCGGAAGGCGAACCGCTGCATGATGTCCTGAAGCCCGCCATGCACGCCGCCATGCGTGGGGCGGAGCTGACCAAGCAGCTCCTGTCCTATGCCCGGCGCGCTGCCCTCCGGCCGGAGCGGGTCCGGCTGTCCGGATTCTTCGAGAACCTGCGCCCGATGCTGACGCGCACCATCGGCAAGCGCTATGACTTGCAGTTGGCGGTGCATGACGACGGGACCGCCTTCATTGACCCGTCGCAACTGGAGAACGCGATCATCAACTTGGTGATCAACGCCCGCGACGCCATGCCGGACGGCGGCTGCATCCAGGTCTCGACCTCGCTCGCAACCGTCGCGGCTGCGGATGAGCTGCCTGACCGGCGGGCGCCCGACGTGCCGGACGACCTGGCGCCCGGGCGGTATCTCCGCATCAGCGTCGCCGACACCGGCACCGGCATACCGCCAGACGTGCTGGCCCGGGTGTTCGAGCCGTTCTTCACCACCAAGGATGTCGGCCGCGGCAGCGGGCTGGGGCTGAGCATGGTTTACGGGTTCGCCAAGCAATCGGGTGGGCAGGCGGTGATCAGCAGCGAGCTGGGGGTCGGCACGACCGTCCGGCTGTTCCTGCCGGTGGTCGGTTCCAAGGGCAAGGCGGCTCCACCTTTGCCCACCCCGGCCTGGCAGAGCCGCGGCCTGCGCGCCCTGGTCGTGGACGACGAGCCAGACGTCCTGGCCATCGCCGCGCGCATGGTATCGAACATGGGGCTGGAGGTTACGACGGCCCTGACCGCAGCGGACGCGGCAACGCGGCTGCAAGAGTCCGAGGGATTCGACCTGCTGTTCAGCGACGTGCGCCTGCCCGGTCCGGTGGATGGCGTGGCGTTGGCGGCGCAGGCCCGGGCGCAGTTGCCCGGCATCAACGTCCTGCTGACGTCCGGCTACACCGACCATTGCCCTGCGGCGCTGGACGGAACCGCGGTTGGCCTGCCGGGCGACACGAGGTTCCTGGCGAAGCCCTACACCCGCCAGGCGCTGCATGACGCCCTGACCGCGTTGCTGGGACAGGAATAAGCGCCGGTTCCCGCCGGGGCGACGCTGGCCTCGGCTCCAGGCGGGTATAGGCCTCGTCGTCCCGGGCCCGCTTGCATCGCGTCCGCCGGCCGGGGACGCGCGGCATGGCTGGACGAGCCTCGGCGTTTACGCCAGTTGCAGCAGCAGCGATTTGAGGTAGGCGCTTTCCGGCAGGTGGGGATGCACGGGGTGGTCCGGCCCGGCGGCGCCGGTGTGGATGATCCGGGCCTCCCGGCGCGCCCGCAGCAGCGCCCCTGCCACCTGGGCGCTGAACAGGTCCAGCGGCGCATGATGGCTGCACGACGCCACGAACAGGAAGCCGCCGGGCGCCACCAGGGGCACGGCCAGCCGGGTCATGCGGTGATAGGCGCGCAGGCCGGCGTCCTGATCCCGCTTTGACTTGGCGAAGGCCGGCGGGTCGCAGACGACGATGCCGTAGCTCTGCCCGGCAGCGGCCAGGGCGCCCATCACGTCGAAGGCGTCGCCGCGCATGGCCTCGACATGAGTCAGGCCGTTGCGGGCGGCGGCGTCCAGGGCGCGGTCGAGGGCGGGCTGGCTGCTGTCCACCAGGGTCACGGACGCGGCGCCGGCAGCCGCGGCGCGCAGGCCGAAGGCGCCGGTGTGGCAGAACACGTCCAGCATCCGGGCGCCTGGCGCCAGGCCCGCGACCATGTCCCGGTTGGAGCGCTGGTCCCAGAAGAAGCCGGTCTTCTGCCCTGACATCGGGTCTACCGGGAAGCGGACTCCACCCTCCTCCGCCAATGCGTCCGCGGCGTCCCCATGCAGCAGGCGCACATCTTGCGGCAGACCCTCGTGCACGCGGGCGGCGCTGTCGTTGCGGGCGACGATTGCGCGGAGGGGAAGCAGGTCCAGCAGGGCGGCGGCGACCTCGGGCAGCAGGCGGTCCATGCCGGCGGTGTTGGCCTGCAGCACTGCCACGTCGCCGAAGCGGTCCACGATCAGGCCGGGCAGACGGTCGGCCTCGGCATGGACGAGGCGGTGGTGCGCGCCGGGGGTGACGCGGGCACGTAGCGCGATGGCGTCGGCCAGGCGGGCGCGGACCCAGGCCGCGTTGATCTCCGCGCCGGGATCGCGGTCCAGCAGGCGGGCGGCAATTAGGCTGCGCGGGTTGAACATGAACGTGCCGTGTCGCCAGCCGTCGTCGCCCTCGATGCGGACGATGCCGCCGGGGGGCCAGGCGCGATGCTCGGGGGTGGTGGCCAGCTCGTTGCTGAAGACCCAGGGGTGGCCGGCTTTCAGGCGGCGGTCCTGCTTAGGGTGCAGGCGGATCAGGGGGTGCATGGGGGTGGGGGTATCAGGGTTGGGGGGTGAG
>JAABUW010003172.1_pt1 | contig 23750 bp, 32 predicted proteins | sample 5560081 | NCBI WGS metagenome assembly JAABUW01 (sample SAMN10711882, study PRJNA513363) | rock metagenome | isolation source: Antarctica rocks | place: Antarctica: Victoria Land, Knobhead sud | reverse complement strand
TAACGTATATAGTTATTAGCCGGACTATACAAGTCAATCCTCTAGCTATGAACTGTATGGGGATCTCCTGCTTTCATGTTAGGGGTGCTGGCACTAACCATCATTACCCAGATAGTAAGAAACTACTGTGATCGCAGCCAGGGTACTGGATCGAGCCACCATCAGTCTCGAAACCTGCCCCGGTCACCTTATGACCAAATTGGCAGCTTAATGCACGTAATCGTCGATTACAGAATTACGTGAAGTCGAAGAGGTAGGTACCTAGGTAGGCGGTCTTAGCAATAGCTTGGCATACTATGGGGTGGCTTGTACACTACACTAGATAGCCTCAGCTAAACAAAAAGCCCCGTTGCTCACATCTCTGTCGCCTTTCTCCGACATGTTCAATTCCTTGATACTTCCAGCTTGTCTCTCAGTGTTTGCTATCGCCAATGAATTCGATGGAGAAGAACGGGTCTCCGCTTGACTCGTACCCTGGTAGAGTCAACGCCAGCTGTCTATCAGTGGATCTGGTCCAACGTTTCGGCCGCAACCGTGCCTCACGCTGACAGGAAGACTACATAACTTCGAGGAAATTCTAGCCGTTCGTGGGGGTATATCATTTCTGCATACAATCTGTTAGTCTGATACTCCCTCTTGCGCTTGTTGCGCATCATTCCTGGTTTGTTCCGTGTGCCCCCGCCTTTTAAGTGGCATCAGGTACGGGCTACAGTATTACTAAGGTAGAGGTAGTTTCCGACTTTAGAACCGTCTCGGGGCACTTGAGCGTGGTGGCCGACCATAATGGTTTTTAATATTGACAATACTGAACACAGTACATACAGTAGCCATAAGAGCAGGGAACGCCATCAGTCACCGCGATTTCACAAACACCCGGTTAGGCTGACGTATAAGCCAAAGGCTGGTGAAGCATGGTCATTGCTTCCCCGTTTGGGTCGAAGCTATCCTGGCCAACAAAGCAATAATGATCATAATAATCCCCTTACGGAGTACTATTGACCACAACTCGGCATGTCGCGGATGCCTCCGACTAAGGTACATATTTGTCCCTGAAAGCAGGTCCAGCCCTCACCACGTGCTTTTGGCGCGTCTGGCAGATCCGCACGGACCAAGTGTAACCTTAACTGGGTCCAGACTTTCTTTTCCCTCCAAAACTCGCTTGTCTCGCAACGCTATTCGTTGATCTGATCCCGCAATCTTGACACCCCTGTCACCTGTGTTGCTACCATGTTCGCCGTCCTCTCGTCGGGTCCCAGTTGATTTACCAGTTGGACATGATTCACCATGCCTAAGGTACATGCCGCATACTCCGTACTGCATACTGCATACTGCATACTACATACATATCAGCCCTAGAGACATCCCATTCTTGCCATGCCCCTGGCCTACCAAGGCGACCGCCGCAGATCTCTATTGGTTCCACCCTGTCATTATTGGATACGCCTGTCAGGGTTTGACCGCAGGTTGTCTTTTACTATCACGCAATTCGCTGAGTTGTCAATGATGATAACCTCTTCCTCACCGTGCCGTATTGCCCCGTACAATAGCGTTTCCCCCTTATCGCTCTAAGCAGCGGGATGCCCAGGTATACCGGACACACTCCTGGTCGACCACTGGGCTTGCCGGTGTCTTGGACGGGCTGACGGAGTGGGAACAGAAACCCACGCTACACGATGATTTGCCCGTTTTAAGCCACCACGTTGTCTGCCATTCCGCCTTTCCCCTGGACTCGTCTGCTTCTGGCGTTCTGTCCGGGCCTTTAGTGATCTAGTCAAGGTGTCAGCCGTCCGAAACATGCCGCCAGCTAAACCGCAAAGTCGCTCGTGCGGAGGTCGGGTGGGGATATTTGCGTCGGTGACTGCTGTGGCGGATCGCCCGATTACTCTGTACTTGAGATCTTATTCGTGCCTCTGTGCTGCATTCATCTCGGTCACTTACGACTCACGAGATGTTCCATTAGGGGTGCTTGATTTTTCAATTAGATTGCAACAACTCCTGCTGTTTGAACCAGCCCACAGGCCTCACCTCTCTGCGACCAAGCTGCCATTCTCTCCGTCATGACGACCTCGTTGACTGATTCTCAGCTGAAGTCCTTGGAGCTGACAGAGCGCATTGCATCTGCCTTCTCGCTAGTCGGGACGTCGTTCATTCTGTTCACCTTTGTCTACTCTCCTGCGTTCCGCAAACCGATCAACAGGATCATATTTTATGCATCGTGGGGAAACACTCTTTGCAATGTTGCAACGTTGATGTCGCAGTCTGGTATCAGAGCCGGGCCGAATTCGCATTTGTGCCAGTTCCAGGCTTTCTTAATCCAATTGTAGGCCACTGCTGATTTCCTTTCTTAGCGATGAAGAGATATTTGCTGATGTTGATAGGTTCTTGCCTGCTGATGCTCTATGGAATCTGGCCATGGCAATCAATGTCTACTTGACACTGTTCAAAAAGTACAACGCCCAGCAGCTCAAAGCACTGGAATGGAGATATCACGTAATGTGCTACGGCGGACCGCTCTTTGTAGCGTTGGTCTATGTATTCATCAACACTCCGGAGAGGGGTAGGATATATGGCCCAGCTACGGTAATTACAGCTTTTCAAGCAAATCAACATTTGGCAGCAGACATCTAATTCCATACACTAGTTATGGTGTTGGATATCCATCAAATGGGTCGCCCTCCGTGTAGCCTTGGTGTATGCACCAGCATGGTAAGTCAACCCCACTCATCCATTATCACCCTTCTGATCCACATTCAGGGTCTGTATCATCGTCTCCTTCATCATCTACGCCATGGCCGGCAAGGAAATCTTCTCCAAACGCAAACAACTCCGCGCCTTCAGCAGTCCTACGAAATACCCTGTCGAGGTCCAAAACCCCTTTACAAGCTTCAAGACCACCGAGATCTCCATCTCCAGCGAACTCGCACCGGTCAAGCGCCCAGGCGGTTCTGACATTATGCCTGCAATGGATGCCAAGGGGAGACCCGCGACGAGCCATGGCTATGATCAATACACCGTGACCATTGCATCTGCTCCACTGAGCCCCAGGTTTGATGGACCTGCTACTCCGTCATTGCAGAACCGGAACAAGAACGCAGCTCTGGATGCGAATGCTGCGGCTTGGGGCTATACAAAGGTCGCGCTACTCTTCTTCGTTTCGCTGCTCATCACCTGGGTTCCTTCTTCAATCAATCGGGTCTACTCCTTGATTCACCCCTCGCTGATCTCGGTCCCGTTCACGTACGCCTCGAGCGTCGTGCTTCCACTCATGGGGTTCTGGAATGCTGTCATCTATACGACTACTTCGTGGGCAGCTGTGAAGATGCTTTTTAGTGGTACGGCGAGGCCCTCGAGGGGGAGGTCGATGCCGAGGATTGAGATTGGAGGGAATATCAGTAAGCGAAGGTCGAGGGGGAGTTTGAGTGATAGTACCAGGGAGTTCGCGAGGGACGAACAGGTGTGAGGTGGTTTTGGGAAGGCATACACCAAATCGGCGCGACGAATTGATTCGTGTTGACCAACCGTCCCTTCGGCCATGAAACCTCTTGGCTTTTACCGTTCCAGATGTGAACGCTCGGTCGCCAGAAGAAGACCCGAGTTCAGCTACAGCCATCACCTAGACGCTCAACGCCACCAACTTCACATTATCGTTAGTGTCAAGTATTCGAATCCCAAGGGGAATCAGAGGGCACTACAGCTGCTTGTCGTGCACTGAACACAATCGAATCGACAAGGACACCGCCCTTATAAAGCTCCAGATCACACGACTACAGGATCCACCATACTACGCATCTCAAGAAGACACCTAAAGTAACAACCGAGCTCCACTCCCCTTCAAGCCATCCCCTCTCGAGCGCACCACCAAGCTCCAGCACCCTTTGGCCTCGCCTTGATCGCTCAAGATACCTATTGGTGCTCACTATTTGTCGCTGTGGGACGGCTGAAAACGACTCAATGGCCGGCCCTCGATCAAGGAAATACGCATTGTCTTGCGCCAAGCGACACAGACTCAACCGACCCTCCGACCCCTCCCCACGACATGATTCCCACGAAGGCTTTGTGAAACTTAGCAGACGTCAGGAAGACTTTTACTTACTGTATACTATGTCTACATCATTTTGCATAGTATATACATATATATATACACTCGCAGCTCCTTACGTACAAATGCAGAGCCAGGTCACCTTGGCAGTTTCTCTTTCGGGCGGGGCTGCTCTAGAATCATGCCAGCGATATTGGCGGCGTGATTGAGCCTCAGTCACCGAATATCGTGAATCTTGTTCTTCGAGCAACTTGTGTAAGCGTACCATGCTTTCGTACATGTAGGTCTCAAATTCCTCTTCGCCATGGCATTACAGTATCCACGCACCGTGGGCTACCCTACAGCTCCTGCAGAGCACGAAACACAAGAAAACGTCGGGCCGGCAGTGTCTGCGGTTGCTCCTAACCTGGATCGAGCTGCCAGTGTGCCATCGTACCAGCCGCTGCCCTTGTTCCAAACCCGATATCCATCGCTACCCTCGCAACGGCTACCCCACTCTTTTCCTCCACCGCCGTTGCCGCAACCATACAGGTACAATGTGCCCGCGTCTCTGCAGTTATATTTTCTTCCATCGCTTCCATAACAGCCACGTCCTCTAACACAGCAATCATACCCGTACTCGGCTCCACAACCTCCGACCTCAGCTTATGAAATATCCCAGCCGTATCCATTGCTAGACGAGAAGCAACCGCTGCCGTATCCGGATTCAACTGAACGAGTCCAGTTGTACGGATCCTCTAAACTAGGCGCAGTCCTGACTTTGGCCGCGAACTCGTACCATACTGTCGCACCGTCTTAGGCCCTAGATCCACATGCTATTTATGCGCCACCTCCAGAGCAACAGCCGACCTCCGGAGCGACGAGGGTATTAGCAGCTTCTCCGCTGGGGGCAATCTTGCCAGAGTACTCGTCCAAGACGGCGAAGATCCCCAAACTTTCGCCAATGGTACGGCCCTTGCCATCTACCTCAAAATTTCCACAGAAGCAGACAACGATCAAGGCTGTCGTATATTCAAGTACGGCCCAAATTGTTCTACTGATTTACTCATGCCGTTATTTGAGCATTTCGATTTCCCACGATACTCTATGTTTCCCTACGGCTTTGCAAGCAATTTCTGTGTAACAGACGATTAGAGTGCAGGTTCAAGTAAGCGCGCGAGATGTCTGAAGGATCAGCTTTGTGGTCATTATGTGCTTCAGAAGAATTTCCACTTCTACGCCTACCAAGATGTCACAATTGCGACTGCAATCTCACCTAAGATCACTTCGAACACGGCGGAAACCATCATCTGTGTGGGCAATAGGTACATTGAATACCTATATGTTGGGACCCACTTTATATGCTAACATCTTAGCAGTTAAGTCCGTTTTACCAAAGCTGATTGGAACCTCCAATTCTTTCGTTTCAGGTCGCGGCGACTGCAGACTACAGAATTTGCCTTCGATGCTTTGGTCTGTCAGAATTATGAAGGCGAGACCAAGCTAAAATCATCACCACTGGATTGTGTCTTAGCGCAACTAGAAGTCGTTTTGAACAACTGGGACTCGTTACTCGATGCTTCGTCGCAATTCTTGGTCCTCCTTTGTAAGGCTTTTATTGTTGATAAGCACCAACTCTTTGAAACTGACACATCATTCCAGAGGGATGAAGTTCTGGAAGAGCGCCTCGAGACCGATCGATCGCAGTATCATTCGAAATCTTCTGATGGCGGCTCAGCATTGGTTTAAAATTCCGTAAAGTCCTGCAGACTCAAGTGAGCCGCCTTAAAATTCCTAGAGAATGCCCGTGGAGACCCTCGATGGACGGAAGGGTCGTGCCAATTACTACTAGTCAACGGCTTTGAACTACATCGTTGATGTGTATGGGACGAAGACTGCGAAAAGCGCGATTGCGGCGAACACGGTTGTGCGGAGTTTTGTTCGGAGTGGTGTTTCCGCTGTTTGCGGCGAAGACTGTATGCGAGGCTGGGTGTCGCGTGGGCCACGAGCTTGCCTGGCTTTTTAAAGCGGCGGGGATGGTTCATGTTTTTGAAGGAGGGGGCGAAGATTAGGGGAATGAAGTCGGTTTTGTGGCTGAGGGAAAAGGCGGCCGTGTGGAGAATTATCTTACTCGTGTTTCTCTCTCTTCTTACATACTCCCTTTCTGTGCCAAGGCGCACTTCCCAGAACTTCATTTTCCAATCAAAAAGTCCTCATCCGAATCTCCCTTGTGCAATACCACTCAACCCCGTCCTGCGAAGACGTAGATAAAGAAATTCCCACCCGCTAACCTAGCAATGAAGGCTGCCATCAGATGGAAAAAACTGTCTAGGAAATTCTCCGAGTGGATGACGCACATGTGTGGGTATTACAGGTAGAAGTAAAACGTTCATCCAACGGACGAAATCTTCGAGTATTTTCAACTAGAAACCGCCAAGCCCAACACTATAGCCAAATATATCTTCTACATATATGAAAATTCGCTCGCTCGAAGAAGATCAAGTAGAAAAGATTTTTTATGGGAGTAATCATAGAAGAAGTAGATATTCTTCCGACTGAAAAAAACCCTTGGAGTTTATGGGGGGTGTTTCATGGGGGGACAGACACACTTCCGTTGTCAAGTCATTATCACAGGAACGAAGTTTTTAAAACAGGCGGAGTAAGAAGGACGCTAAGTTGGAAATACCACAATTGGAAGCCAAAAAAAAAGTTAGGAGTAGACATTCTTCCAACCGGACGAACCATTGACCCTTTCCAGAACTTTCCCGGCACGAAAAACCCACAAGTCGTGCGTATCACCAACCAAAACATCCTACCATCGACTAAACGGCTCAAAACCTTCTCAAGCAGAACATTCCACAAGTGAAACCAATAAACTAGAGGTAAAACCCCCTCGAGTTGAAAAACCCGTCAGCATTTCCCTCAACCAAATCAGCAGAAGCGGAAATTGTTTCTTAAGATTTGATATTTAGCGTAAACGAAGGATTAGGAGGGAAAGATGGGGTTGTTTGTGGGGAGGGACAGGGAATTGGGGATAGGTGAAGCGCGTGAGGTTAGGAAGGAGACGGAGGAAACGGGAGGCAATGAGTTGGAAAGGGCAAGGAAGAAGGGAAAGAGGAACGAACTTTGATGGGTTTAGGCAAGTGGCACGAATGGGAAAGGTTCGAAAAGAAGGAGAAACACTACGTTATAACTCTGCCAACCTAAGAAAACGAACCACTAAAATAAAGGTAAAAGAGACTACAGCTGAGCAAGCGGCTTAGACAATCAGATAGCAGTCGGTCGATGCATTTCAATAATCACAAGAGAACTTGGAGAAACTTGCGAAAAACGCATCAGCGACGGTGATTGCGTAAGCTCGTACCTTACGGATCATTCTAATTATTAAAAGGAAGAGAGTGTAGGGATGGTTCAAGACAGGCTTTCTAGCTAGTGTAGCCTCAAATGACAGTGAGAAAGCCACGGTATGGCAGGGATTCTCTTAAGATTGAGAGAAATTTTCGAAGCGGCGAAGACGGGCCATTAACCTCCGGCTCCAGAATTTAAATTTTTGCATCTACCTGTGCATGGATATGCTTCGGAGCCGATAGGGTCTCGCAGCTGAGACAGGATGTGGATTTTGAGCCTAGCCGTAGCTGGTGAGCAATTTTGTAGGATCCTGGAAGAGGGGAAAGCGTGTTGGACGTATGATATGGGTATTGAGAGAGGTAGATCGAGCTGTGCGATTGGCGTAAAAAGATTGAAGTGAGGGGATGGGAGCGAAGACAACGAAGTAAAAGAATCGGAGAAACATGATCGGAGTAAGACAGTTCGACGAAAAAGTTCAAAGTAACCAGGTTGAACAAGGAGACTGAAGCCAAATACCCATTGAAGACGCCTATACGTCTATCAGTTCAGAATCACCAGGTTTCATCGTGGATTTGCTGACTGGCTAAGTCAAAGTAAGCATCGGAATCCGATACTGCTTGTTGCGATACGAGACCATCTGCTGCCAAAGCGTCCAGTACCTATCCTTACCATAAGCCCATTCCATACACCAAGCCTACAATCCTCTTCTATCACACCGACTCACACTTGAGCGCTCTTGAGTCTCCCAGCCTTTGCATCAAGAGGCGGCAGCGGCGGGTTAAACTCCCCATCCTTCACCGTCCACCCGTCCCTCTTCATCATTTTCCAACTCTCCGCAACCTTCAGCCTCACTAGGTCTCCCGCAGCCCGAGCATCTTCCTTGGAGTCATGACCCTGAGAGCCAGCCATCTGGATATCTCGGTCCAGGTGCTTCTTCATAAGCGATTTTAATCCGAAACGGATTGGTAAGCCGCGGGGATGGGGGTAGAGGAGACAGGTATCAATGATGGAGGGGTGGATGATGCGGGTTGCGTTCAGGTCGTTTTCTAGGGCCTGGCCGATCAGAGGTGTTTCTGGCTTGAGGAGGTTGAAGAGGAGGTCGCGGGCTATGGAAGGGGATTCGACTTGTAGGAGGTGATGTTGATCTGTATCGCCTTGTCTAGGGTGCATTATATCTTCGTCTCTGGAGACTGCTTTGTATGGCGCGGCTTTTGCAAAGTCCTCCGGCCATACTCCAGAGAACTGAGAATTGAGATCTAAGATCTCTCCAAGAGGCCGGACAAGCACGTCCAAACCTTCCTTGCCATCAGGCCAAGAGGTCGCCGTTAGACGGATCAACTCAAGTCCCAACGTGGTGTATCCCATCTCACAGTCAAAGCACACTGCGTTCTTTGCCTCGATTCCGTCATTCCCTGGAGTCTCCTTGAAAGGCATCACCAATGCAAGCCTCTTGGTCTCGGAGATCTTGAACACATGGGTATCTGCGGACGTACAACCTATCGATGTTCCAATGGATTCGTTGCAACAAGTGTACAAAGTCTCCTTAGTTCCTTTACCCAGTTGACGTCGCGACTTTCCAGGGTGATACGAGCACATCCCTCCGCTGGTCAAGGCCCCATCCTCTTCCCTTCTACCAGGAAAGACTTGAAAGCGGCTCTGGCAGCGGTCGCACTGCTCCCAGCCCTGGGCCGCTTCGACCCCTTTTCGAGCTTGTTCAACCTCGTCTTGGCCGGGCGCAGTGAAGACATACCCATGTTTTACCAGATGAGCCTCTCGCTGTGCTACAAGCCTTGGCAGGAAGGCGATTTCTTCGCTAGTAGAAAGACCAGTTTCGATGATCTTTGGCGGCTTTGGAGCGTCTACCTGAACATGAACAGAAACTTCTTTCGCAGTTTTGTCGAGGCGCTCTTTGTGCCAATCAGCTAATTTCATTCTCTTCAAAGCGACTATTCGCATTTTCACAATATTGGTGTAAATCGCCGGATTCTGCTTGGCAATTTTCTCCTCTTCGTTGAGAATTTCTTGAATCAACCCTTGCCTAGAAAGCATCAAAGGTGTTATGGAAGGATCCTGGGAGTTTCTAACTTCGTCGTTCAATCGAACCATATGCTCATGTAACATGGTAATTAACTTTAGCCGTATTGCATGCGATGCTGGCGGATTAGGTAGCATCCTTGGATTCAAAGACTCTTCTACAACTTGCTCGACAGGGCACACTCTGATGTTGGGTTTTGCGTAGGCGGCAAGCTCTTTCTTCACGTCACTCTCATATTGAGTGGGTGTAGAGTTGGCAGCTCTTTCTTTGGGGTTACGCAAAGGTGGAGGGGATATTGCTCTGAACGCCGTTGAAGACAATCTGCCCGTGAAAGGTTCGCGCCTACTGCTACCTTCGTTGGCGGTGGCACCTAACTTGACAGTTGCCGGTGCTAGAATCTTCGCATTATCAAGTTTTGGTTCTACTGTCGAGATTGCATCCTCAGAGTCAGAACCACTAATCCGCCTTTTTTTCCGAGGTTCATCTGAACGGTCCAATTCGATGTCCTCTCTAGCACTTGCTTTTCGCGAGGTTGGCTGTTGTTGCAGACTCTCTGCCTTCACATTTTTCAGTATGCTATGGTGGGCGAAAATGCAATTCGTAAGCGAACATCGAGCCTGCTCAGGACATTCCACTTGTTTAAAGAGTCCCAGAGAAGAAAACATTGCGCTAACGAAAGGCTTGAGTGAAGTGAGTAGGTGAGTAAACAAAAAGTGATGACACACAGACCCACATGATATGAAGTACGGTTCGAAGGCAAGTCGAACGAACCGTCTTAGCTCTTCAAATAAGAAAGAGAGGGTTACGATAGAACTGAGGTCTAACCAGGACCACCAGGCTATCGGCCCCTGTTTGAAAGTGTAAGTGCGCGTGGCAAGATGTAAACACTCAGCAAAGATGACTTTGGTGTCTCATTGCCCTGCTACCAAACAACACACACAAAATAGCAACACGATGCCATGGCGCCACACTGTTGAGCTCTGTCAGCCAGTTGTGTTGGTAGACGTTGATTTTATAGGCCTCGAGCTCTTGGTAGCCTAGGTCACGGCTAGGGCTGACGGCCTGTCGGTTAGGCAGGGGTAAGGTATGCTAGGCACCGCTGTCATGCGTCATCATCACCAGGAATACCTTGGGTCATCACCGCACTCTGTGTCTCCATAAATAGTTCTGGATTCCTTCTCTGCTTCGAATGGCGAGCCCTTCTGCAAAGCAATTGATACTGCAGGGTTTCTACAACATCAGTAGCACCTCGACTTCCATGGAAGCCGAGCGAGTTACGTCCGATGAGCACCGTAAAGCTGACCATCTTTGCGTCCTAATACATGGGTACGCACTTACTTCAACCCCAATCAAACACTGAGCTAAAATCGATAGCCTTTGGGGTAATCCCGCGCATCTCTCGTACACTGCCGCTGCTCTCCGCGACAAGTACCCTGAAGACAAGCTTCACATACTCGTCGCTAAAACCAATTCAGGCAGCTTCACTTACGATGGTATTGAAGTTGGGGGCGAGCGGGTGACTAAAGAGATCGAGGATACCATTGAGAGGCTGGCGAACGACGAACAACACATAGAGAAGCTGAGCATTGTAGGGTACTCTTTGGGAGGTCTAGTCGCCAGATACGCCGTCGGATTACTTTACTCCAATGGCTGGTTCGAGCGTATTCAGCCCGTCAATTTCACCACCTTTGCATCGCCCCACCTAGGAGTACGGACACCGCTGGTCGGCTACCACAGTCATGTCTGGAATGCTTTCGGAGCCAGGATGCTGTCTACATCAGGTCGCCAACTCTTTACGATTGACACCTTTCGCGATACCGGTCGCCCTCTTCTAGCAGTCCTAGCAGATCCGAACAGCATCTTCATCAAGGCCCTCACCCAGTTCAAGAATAGAGTACTTTACGCCAACATAATCAACGATAGATCCGCACCTTACTACACTACCTATATCACCCGTCTGGATCCGTATGTTGACATGGAAGCCATCAACATCTCGTACCTGAAGGACTACGAGCCCGTTATTCTCGACCCCTCCAGCTCCGTCTCCCGCAAAACACCCCTTGAGAACCCCTCCGTCTACACCCGCCTAACCAGCACCAGTCAGACTCTCCTCAACCGTGTTCCCATGTTCGCTATGCTCGCCGTCCTTATTCCCGTCGGCACTGTGGTCTTCCTCATAAATACTGGCATCCAATCCATCCGCAGCCAACAGCGCATTCGCCTACATGAGCAAGGGAAAGCTGGTGTTGGACTTGGTAGCTACCGTATACCTCTCATGATCGAAAATGCCCAGAGCGCCGTTGAAGGTGCTTTTGAGAATATGAACGCTGGGCAGAGTCAGGAGTATCTACCTGAGAGTGGCGATGAAATTTTCACAGAGGATGAGCAAGACGACGCTACTTCGGAAAAAGCGCAGCAGCCTGTCGATGCACTGTCGCGCACGTCTACTCGATCGAAATCAGAATTTCCAACTCTAGCTCTAAGTCCAGCGCAGTTCGCGATGATCGAAGCGCTAGACGATGTTGGATTTCGGAAGTACCCGGTTCACATTCATCAGGTGGCGCATAGTCATGCCGCGATCATTGTGAGGACGTCTAGGAAAGGGTTTGAGGAAGGGAAAGTGGTAATGAAACATTGGCTCAGCGAGGAGTTTGAGATCTGAGGTTCTTTCTACGCTGAACTGTTCTTGATATTGACTGAGCGTTCACGTTGGGCGATGCAAGGCGTTGCATTTGTGTTTCAGCATAGCGGAATGTAATGTTTTTTTGGGGTGTGGCTACCAGCATTTTCTTTACTTGTACCATATCAAGCCTAGACGTCTTCTCCTCGGGGTTGGCTCTGTTTGCTCGACCGCAGTATGTATTTCTTCAACAGACATAAAATGATACCTTGCAATCCTGCAAACCCAGTACTTACTATAATTCTAGGGTTCTCCTCAAGGACCCCAGAACTTTGTCCAGATAAAATAGAATTGATATCTTGCCCCAACTTCCATTTTTGGGTGTTAAATATCTTGTACGTTGCCAGACACATAGATTGATGATAGGAAAGACTGGGGCATTTCTTTTCTAGCAGAAGTAAACATCCGGTGCAGGCTCCGTGGCTGTCGGCAACCGAATCATGATTATTATATCAATTGGGTCAATTAATGCCGTGAATTTAACTGGTCGAGGAGGCGAAGTGATATCTTCGATTTGCCAGCACGCTAAGATATCACAATATCGACTACATTAGAAGCTCCTCATTTGGGCTTCAGATCGCGATTGACGCGACTTTACGTGTTTACGAAGCCATGAGAGATGCCTAGGTATGGTGCAAACATCAGTGTAGTTCTAGGGATTCAACTGACCAAATTTATTAGAGAAATAATCACTATACAGGCTGGCCAGTGCGGCAACAGCGGTACGTTGCGCCATTCCCATCATGAGTAATTCATGACGCTGCAATCCAACGACCAGCATTCGAAGATTCTACGCTGATGTGCGTGTAGTTGGAAGCCAGTTCTGGCAACAGCTATGTCGAGAGCATGGAATAAACCAAGACGGAAACCTTGAGGACTTTGCAACAGAGGGTGGGGATAGGAAGGACGTGTTCTTCTATCAGGTATATCTCGAGCGTCTCTTGTTCTGGCAACCAGCTGACAAAGGCGGACAGAGTGACGATACGCGGTACATTCCTCGCACCATATTGTTAGATCTAGAGCCACGAGTACGTTTCACTCGTCACGGATATAGTTGTGGTTATCAAAGTCTAAAATGGGGTATAGGTCCTCCAAAGCATTCAAAATGGACCTTATAAGAACATCTACAATCCTGAGAACTTCTTCATCGGCTCACAGGGTAGCGGTGCTGCAAACAACTGGGCTGCAGGATATGCGGCAGGAGACACAGTGCAGGAGGAAGTTTTTGATATGATTGATCGAGAAGCAGATGGAAGCGACTCTTTGGAGGTACATCTGCGACTGAGGTATGAAAGTGAAGTGCCTGGGGCTAAAAGCTTTGTGTAGGGTTTCATGCTCCTTCACTCAATTGCAGGAGGTACTGGTTCCGGTCTGGGCAGCTATATTCTCGAGCGAATGAACGACCGTTTCCCGAAAAAGCTTATACAAACTTACTCGGTCTTCCCGGATACTCAATCAGGGGGAGGCGTGGTGGTGAATCCGTACAATAGTCTTCTGACCATGAGGCGGCTGACGCAAAACGCGGACTCTGTGGTAGGCAAAACAACAAGGAATGGTAGGAGGGTCAAGAATGCTAAGATAGACGCAGGTAGTGCTGGATAACGGAGCACTTTCGAGAATAGCCGCAGATCGACTCCACGTGCAGGAGCCATCTTTCCAGCAAACCAATCAGCTGGTACGTTCGTCTATCGAACACCAACCCCCTGGACTAGCTAACCTCTTCAGGTCTCTACCGTTATGTCCGCCAGTACAAACACCCTTCGTTACCCGAGCTATATGCACAACGATCTTGTTGGAATAGTAGCCTCCCTCATCCCTACCCCTCGATGCCATTTCCTTATGACCTCATACACACCCTTCACAAGCGACAACATAGAGCAAGCGAAGACGGTACGAAAGACTACGGTACTTGATGTAATGCGGAGATTACTGCAACCCAAGAACCGTATGGTTTCGACCACACCAAGCAAGACAAGCTGCTATATCAGTATACTTAACATTATCCAAGGAGAAGCAGATCGCACTGAAGTAGATACTTCCCGCGAGATTCTTCACGTCTAATCTCAACTGATATTAATAACTAGGTCCACAAATCATTACTCCGTATCCGCGAACGCAACCTGGCAAAATTCATTCCTTGGGGTCCTGCCTCAATACAGGTTGCGCTTACAAAGAAGTCGCCGTACCTTGCTAATACCCATCGAGTGTCGGCATTAATGCTGGCAAACCACACTTCTGTTGCCACGCTCTTCAAACGTATCGTGGTACAATATGGCGCAATGAGGAAGCGGAATGCATACTTGGATGGCTACAAGAAGGAGGCGCCTTTCGCAGATGGGCTTGGAGAATTTGACGAAGCCAAGGCAGTTGTCATGGATCTCATAAGTGAATACGAAGAAGCGGAAACCGAGAGCTATCTTGATCCGGACAAAGGCAAAGAGAAAGCCGAAGCTTCTTGAATATGGGATGTACAAAGATTATGAAAGGCGTTAGGTATGGTAGGTCTACGGAAGCATTTCCGCATTTTCGGCTGAGTTGCGGAGCAACGCCACAATTATTTGAAGCAGGTAATCCAAAATTAGGTGTGGCTTGTCAGAGGTATGATCTGCTTCGTATGGATTACTACCTTACATACAGTACCGTAGGCTCCAAAGTTTCGAAATAGAGTGTCTGGGAGCTTTTGATAGGTCCAGGTACTCTTGATCGACTTTACAGATACAGTAATGATACGCTCGAGTAGGCGGACAAACAAACATTTCGCCGTCATAAGAATGTTTTGATTCTATTCCGTAAGGTAGTCGCTTTTCTTGTTTCATACAAACGATGAATGACGCAGTTCTGTGGCGGTGCATTTCACGCTAAGCCTGCCATATAAACACGCATGACTTTGTCCCAAACGCCTTTCTCACTCCCCATCAACATATTCTGGCAAACCACCCCACAATTGCAACAAGTTCTATCAACGTTCACCTAGCACAATGCCTTTCACTGCGAGGTATGTAATCCCTAATATTTAAATCTAATGAGGTACCTCATTACCAACCTTGGAACACCCAATGTATTCCGGAGGCAGGATTGCGATGCGCGCGACGCTTAAGCATACAATAATCATCTTGATTTAGAGAATGAGCTCTTGCTGACATAGATGTGATAACAGCGATATCTGCAAGATCATTCTTGCCATCCTCCTTCCGCCTCTCGGTGTCTTTCTTGAGCGCGGCTGCAACGCGGATTTCTTGATCAACATCCTCCTCACGATTTTGGGTTACATTCCGGGTATCATCCACGCCTTGTAAGTCTTACTCCCTACGTACTGCCTTTGACAACGTCAAGGTTCCTGCCATTCAGCTATCGTAGACTGACACCAATGGCATTATAGGTACATAATTCTCAAGTACTAGTCGCGATCAGGTTTCATTTGTTAAGCAATGATACCGGTCTACGCAGTTCATCACACCCTCATACATCTTCGTCGAGTGCCCCTCGTCCAACCCCTGCAATCGTCATCTGGCTACAATTCGGTTGCTGCCTGTGGTGGATAGTCGATTGAAATGCTGTGCTTCTGGAAGGAGAGGAGCAAGGATCTCTGGGAGTTTAGCAATGGTTTCCGCATCCTTAAGGGTATGCGTAGCGTTTCTTGGTTTTCACTAGCCTATTAATGTGCATATTGGTACTCTTGTATCAGCAACAGGAATGCAACTTTCTTGACTTGAGTTACATTCTAGCTGCCTGTTTGTGATATAATGACCTATAGTCATCCACGATAACTGAGGGGTAGAAGCTAAGGTAAAGTTCCATTAAAAGAAGGCGGGGAAGTGGGTAAGAAAGGCACGGTAAGGGAGGCGGTTACGGAGTACATCGACCATGCTCGTGCTGCTGCTGCTCAACACCACTTGCATACGTCTGTGGTTTCAATTCTAAGCAAAAAGAAACTCAGTAGCAGTCACTACGCGTGTCCTGGCAAGGCTTAACACTGTGCGGCGAAGAAAACATGGTGCATCACACGGAGCATCCACGGCATCAATCCCTCGGCCATTTTGGCAGTCGTACTGACTAACTCTTCTCTATGATTCTCACAATGCTGAAAATAAATGAGCGCGTTGTGACTTGTGACCTTGGCTTGCATCTGGAAAGACTTAGACGGGCAGTGCAATGATTTCCTAACGCAGGTTAGGCGGCACTATAGCTTAATCTAGTGGGCTTAGCTCCCACGAATCTATCTTTAACCGCTGGGAACTGGGCGCTTCAACCACGACTACATATCAGCACAACGAAATAGACATGTCAACGCGAATCCGTTGGATAAAGATACCTCTATCTAAGCAGGCGTCTACATCTGCGTTCTATGAATGGCTACTTAGCCTCATGCCCATGTCATCAATATATCGTAGCACTGTTTAGCTAACCTCCTCGTTCAGAGGAACAAAAGGACCATGGCGGCCTACTCATCCAGAGATGTTTCATCTCAGTATACTCTGCATTTCCTCATGTCATAATCTTTTGCTCGGATAGAAGTTTCCTTTGTCTCTTTCCTTACTGTACCATCACCAGGTCTCTTCATGTCGGGGTGGGGCTTTAAAGTTATTTCAGGTCAGTAAGACTCCGCGTTCTGCACAGGAGGCACAGCCATGTGTTCCTGCGCTCAGCTTTACACCTCCTGCATACTCTGAGGCTCATACTATTCGGTTTTTTACATCAATCCAGCAATGTCCACGACGATCCTTGTGTTGATAGTATAGAGACGCGAATGCTAACGATGAATGCAGTTCTTTCACAGCATGTCGATAGTTCTTTTCCTAATCCCATACTTCCTGTTCCCTCTTCCAATACGGGCTGGCCCACTTTCTACGGTTTCTTTATCACCTTATCTCGACGGCATTGTTCCACCCTGCGCTCAGAGCTGCTTCGAGTCGTCCATCGCCCAGAACTTTCCTACCTGCGACCATCAGCAAGACGTCTACTGCTTATGTACCAATAACAGTGAATCGGGCCTGACACTCGGTGAAGAGGCCTTGGTTTGCCTCGCTTCGGCCTGTGCCTTCGAAGTTTTCGATGCTAAGGCCATCTCTGTGTATGAGGTATGCCAAAGAGTACCAAACTCCAAGCCCATGACACATTCGACTCTTACAGGAACACAAACATCTGTTGCGACTGCCTCAGGCCTTTCGCATAACCTATCAAGTTCACTGAACAACACAAGCCCGGCATCGTCCACAGTATCCAACACTGGTAGCCATTCTTCGACATTTTCTTCCACCAGCACAAACTCTGCAATAGCCACTACAACTGGTACAACTGCTGTTACTTCGCCGTCGTCTTCTTCTTCTTCAATTTCCTCTGTTAGTGTCTCGCCCTCAATACCACAACCTACAACCTTCACATCGACCTCAGCTACTACAAAGTCGCCTGCATCATCCACATATTTATCTACATCCCCTGCGTCATCTTCTGCTGCTCCAGCGTCAAGCCCTGTTCTCACAAAACCTCAAATTGCAGGCGTCACGGTCGCAGGTGCAGGTGCCGCAGCAATCTCTTTCGGTCTCCTATTCTTTATATTTTGCCGCCGCCGCCGACGAAATTCAAAGAGACGCAACAGTGGTTCTTCATTTGGTGGAGACAAGATCATTGAGAGCCAGCAGGGCTCACCACGTGCTTCTGCTATCATGGCCAGCAGTCCGGGAAATGGTGATAGGTCAAGAAATTTGCCCGTGAATCCTGCGCCGCAAACATTTGCTGCTCCTACCGCAAACGACGGGAGCAGGTGGACTCTCTGGCCAAGAAATGTGGAATCGGAGGAGCTAGGAGTAGCTGCTGATCCTGTAACGAGGTCTGAAGCATCACAAGACAGCCCCCATACGAGTACCAGAAGCCGCAGGACAAATTCTCAGTTACTACCTGATAAACCGTCATATTCTTTATACCCATCACCCCTCCGCATCAAGGCCCAGATGAGTCCGGTTAGCCCGATTGCTGGAAACGCTGGTGCTGGCCAAAGAGCCATAATACCTTTGGCAAGACCCTCTCCTCGAGGCCGCAATTCTTCGGACACGAGTCAAGTCCATCTCCAACATGGGCGTTTTGATGAACAATTGTCGCCTTCAGATCCCTTCGTAGACCCTCGCAGCGTTCCTTCCCCTTCTACGTACGCAAGGCAACAAGGGCAAGTCTCTCCATCTCGGCTTCCATACCCAAATGCATTGAACCACGGGCCATGGTCTCGATCGGTAGAAATAATCCGCAAGCCATTACCTGCACGGCAGTCGCTAAGCGCACCGAAGTCGCACTCAATATTGAATCGATCTGAACCAGGCATTGGAATTGGAATGTCGACCAGTTCCCCCCGTAGCCAAGGCTTGGCATCATCTGATCTGTTGCCAAGCTCAACTGCTCGGTCTTCAAGGTCCCTTCCAAGAAGAAAGAGTAACCGCCGAAGACCACCAACGCATTTCTCGATGGACTCTGACACTAGCTTCGAAGACGCAGGTGAAGATGATGAGATGCCCGAACACCGTCATGTACTCTCTCCTGTGTCAGAGCGTTCTCCTCCCGGGCAAGTCAGATATCCCAAAATACCTGGCTCGGTTGTATCTCTTACACAGCATCAGCCCTCCCTAGGAAGTCCGACCCGTCCTCGACGTCCCAGAGTGCAAGTCGAGCTGGACCCATCGCGAGATAAGAGTCTCCCCAGGACTCCTGCGCCTCTCGGCAATCCTGCATCTCTCCTCGCCAAACGCCGTGGCGACCACAAAGCCAGCGAGCTAGCCCATGAGCTCAGAAATCGTGAGATTGGTGAGGACGAGCTCCGACAGACAGCAAAATGGAAAATACTCGTTAGTCCGGGCGTTGAGGGGATCAAGGACGCAGGCACACCTACGGCTTTTGGATCGCCAAGAACAGCTAAGAGTACAGAGTGGGTCTCGCCGACATCAAGAAGCAGTGGGAGGTGACTTGACATGTAATATATATTCGTACAATATTTTCTGTATAAGCGGCATTAGGGGTGCATATGTGGAGTCTAAAGAATACTTGGATATACGATGGGATGGGAAAAACCACTTGCATTAGGATAGGCATGGGGTTTATGTCTTCGATTCGTGGGAATCTATTGTATGATATACTTGAAGGATCCAAGAGATACCACCCTACTATATAGCAACTACTTGTAATCGACAGCTTTCCTAATACAATGGGTTACCATCGTTCTTCACTTTTTCTTCTTCACAGGAATGACATTGTGTACTTCGACTTGTCATTTTGTAGAGAAGTAAGGAGTTGCTCACTCGTATCGAGCTGCGTTTCTTTCCGGTTTGGGCAAGGTGTACCTTCCCGTCCTGCTTAGCACTTGCTACTTCAGAAACTACGTCCATCACGCTCAAACCAACTTTTATACCTAAATTTTGGGATTGCTTTTTCCTGTTCTTGAATTTCACACTATTCACAAGGCTCGATGGGGCAGATGCGACTGTGACGTGTCCATGCACCGTGTTTACTTACTCCAGCCAGTAATGCAGACTTTGATGGGCCTGCGGGTTTTGCTATACACGCATGTGGGAAATATTCACTTGATAGACATGAAGGATAGAGAGTCTTATAAGAACAGAGAGTTTACAAAGAGTTTATACGGCCAGGACTTTGATTCTAAAGACGAAGAAGTTACGCTACTTGAGTCTGGAGATGTAGTAATAATGGATTCGCCTTTTCCAGACACTTGGGCTTCAACACATATGCTGGAATAAGTGGTGTTGGCTTGGGTTTTCCTTACTCGCTAGGGAGTCCGCTTCAAACAGAGTCGACCATATAAAAGGACCATGTCTACCTTCTAGCATCTCCACAGCCGTTCCTAGTTATCAGCAAGCCTGCTGCTCCGTCGTTGAATAACATCTTTATGACCATATTTCCACAATTCAAGAACCTATCGACAGAACCTATCAGCTCCATCAGCTTATCCCAAGAATGGCTGACACCCTCACACCTGCGACCTTCGTTGCACTTAAAGACGCAGATCCTGAAGGAGATGTCCTGCTGCTGATCGGTCCGCCAAATGAACTCAATTCTCTTCTAGTGTCATCGAAGGTGCTTAGCTTGGCGTCTCCAGTTTTCAATAAGATGCTGCAGATTCCTCGTTTCCTAGAAGGTGTGGAGCGGTCATCCAAAGTGCCTCTACAGCTCCCTCTTCCAGAGGATAACCCGGAAGCTGTCACTTGGTTATGTAACGCCATTCACCTTTCAAGAAGTGTAGATCATGATGTCTCTTTTTCATTGTTCGAGGAGCTTGCGATACTTTGTGATAAGTACGACATCGCCCCTGCGATAACCCCATGGAGCCGGTGGTGGTTACAGAAATGGAAAGGTTCACCTGATGGAGAAGACAAATACTTGAAAATGCTGTATATTTCCTACGCGTATGGAAGCTACCATGCTTTCCGCGTTAGTTCCAGAAATATTGTGCTATATAGCATGGCTAAAGACTTTGAGACTTATCTTACCCTACAAAATCAGAACGACACAGGGTTAAATATTCTCCCGGAAACACTACTCGGTACGTGAAGAGATTCATGCCCTGGCTGCAAATAATACTGACTGAGTAAACCCAACAGAATCGTTGAATGACCGACGCAAATTCATCCTATCATTGGTGCCGAAAGCACTCGAGAGCCACCTAGCGTATTATTTTGAAGAGAAGGGTGACAACAACTGTCAAACACGTCGCCTGGAACCGGCCAAATGCAATAGAGCAATTAAGATCGGTCACCACTGGCAGGAATTGTATCGACTCGGTCTCTTCCCTAGCAGACGTTTCTCCACCTCTAGCATAGACAATGTCGCACATAGGATGCTTGAGTATCGCAATTGGGTCCCGGACGGTGGTGCCGAGACATGTGGTTGTATTGATATGAAAGAAACTTTGGTGCGCATGTCAGCAGTTTATATGCGCAAAGACGGGTTCTGTTTGAATTGCGTCAGGAAGGGGAAGTTTACTCAAAAGGACGGCCACTGTTCATTGCGGGTACCGGTCAGTAATCCAAGATCGTATTCGAAGCTCGATATACTGATATTCTACTCAGCGGAAAGAAGTCGAACGATATTTGGATACTGGGGAGTTTGAGGATTCTGCTCGCAGGTGGTTTCTTTGCGCTGCGTAGAGGAATAGAGGACACCCTGTACATACCATCATTCTCTTACCTCATCGACGGTATGCACGCCCGATCAAATGAATGCACCTTAAGCCAGCCCAAAATGAAACCACCTCAAGATGAGCACTCGCCATCCTAACACATCCCTCATAGAACCCACCAAATATTTGCCACGTCCCCCTCCATCACCACCCCCACGTCCCCGCCCCCCCTTTCATCCTCCCCTCCAACTCACTCGTAACCCACCCCCCATAAAAACCCCCCTCCTGCGGCTCCACCTTCTCCCCATCCACATAGCACTCCCACGGCGCATTCGCATAAAAGCTCAAATACCCCTTAATCCCCTTAAACCCCGGCGTCGGATCCTCGTACGACCATATTTTGTTCTTGATCACTTCGCCGCCAGAAGGGTCGGCGATGTGGTGGTAGGTGGCCGGGCCTTTCCATTCGCAGACGGAGGTGTGCGGGGAGGGGAGGAGGGGGGGGAGGAGAGAGTGCGGGGGGAGGTAGTATGCTGGGTGGGTCCGATGATCAGCCATTGCCAAAAGGTTGAAGGGGGGGAGGGCCAATATACTAGGCGGATGCGTAGTCTCAAGAACCCAAAACGCGTCTTTCGTGTCGGCGATTATCTGGTTCCTCCATTTGATCTGGAGGTGGCGCGGGGTTTTTTCGCAGAGGGGAGGGCGGGGGAAGGAGTGGACGTTTAGTTTGGGTTTGGGGGGCATGGTTTGGGGGGAGGGAGCGTTGGAGGGTGGGATGCTGTGGGGGGAGGTTGTTTAGGTATTTGGAGTGTGGACGGAAGGGGGTGTTTGGATGGGGGTGGAGGGCGTGGGCAAAATAGACGAGGGCGGAGATGTGAAGCCGTGGGTAGCCGCTGTGGGCGTCATAGATGGCTAGGAGGGTATTCCACGGCGGAAGGGGGTTCCGCTGTGCTTTTGGCATTTGCTCGAATTTGGACAATGGCACTACTTACTCAGAGAAAATTCCTAGGTTATACGAGCAGAAGGAAAGCCTTATCATAGCAATTCATCACGCCTGCAAATCGCTCTGTCTATGTTGATTTCTTCCACGGACTTGTCTCAAGCGCTCTTGCCATGAGAAAGATTCCTAGCTTTGTGTTTAGCTGTCCCGTCTTCTAATATTCATATTAGGTGACATGGAAGTAGTGCTTCGGGTATTTTGTCTTCTATGGAGGGATTTGACCAACGAAAATCAATGGCTATCCCTTACGGCGGACGGCAAACGAAATAAAGCTGGGGATATAGAGCATTAGTCGGATAACAAGAGTTTTTTTCGAATATCTAGTGGGAATCATTTGTGATAATAGGAGAAAATGTGGTAGTACATGGTTGGAATTTGTATGGCAAGTAGCTGAAAGAGAAGAGCCCGCCTAATGATCGAACAGGAGCTGCTTAGCCTTAACATGGTACGTCCAGGATGTAGAGGGATGCACATGTAGGAAAAAGGGGCGTGTTAAGAAAGCCACCCGAAATAAACAGCTGTATACTCAACAACAACACCCTTCCTTCCACTACCAAATAGGCACTCACCTTAGCTCAGTACGCAACTTTCCCGTCCACCAATCCGAAGGTCGAAGGTTCGAGTCCTGCATCGTTCATTGCAGGAGCGCCGGAGGAAAGGAGGAGATCAGGTTAGCCAGGGCCGCCGCCCAGGAGATGGCGGGGACATTGACTAGCATCTCGCTGATGGTATATTACCATCAGCGGGATGTGAACACTTTTGCTAAACTTTTGCGAAAGGAATGTGACAGCTGATGGAGTCGATAATTTGTGGGTATATCAACCCCTTACTAAGAGAAAGATGAGTAGGTCATTAAATGGCTGCAAGGTAGGCACCTGGGCTCTATCACAGCAGTACCACAGCCACCAATCGTACAGAGTTCTCTAAAACCGGCTACCGTGAAAATCCAGTTCCGGCCGATCGATTAAAACAAATCGCCACATCGATAAGTCGACACAAAAAGTTGTAAAAACATACAGATATCAAGTTCCCCCTTAGAACCCGTAGAACTATAGAAGTAGTTCTACCTAAGCATATGGTCAGAAATCAGGTACGGAGCATAGCGAAATATGCTCTCTTGATCCTTGAAAGAAAAGTAAATAAAGCTGATATGATGTGGGATCGACATTAGCTTTTCTTTGGCACGTGATATTGTACCACACTTGAGGCTCTTAGGATCGTATCGCCATTGTTATGTATTTGGTACCTTTCTCAAGGTTATGATTGTTGCGGTAGGCCCTCAGCTTGGGTGCGAGCGGGGTGGAATGGTTTCATGACGTTAGGTGAAGATCAGTTTTCAAGGAATCTCCTCTCCTAACAAACACCTTTTATGCCTATGCATGAGACGTTTTGATACACTTCGCCATTTAGCTTTTGTTTCGATCTTTTGGACTCTGCTCCACGCCTAGATCATCAATCTCTCCACCTTATCCTTCAGCGATCTGATCTGCGACATCAACTCCGAAGCCTCATTCGTAGTTATGCTAGCACTGATCACAGCCCGACTGACTCCAC